>SAMEA3663095__coassemble_976_pt1 | contig 29996 bp, 18 predicted proteins | sample SAMEA3663095__metabat2_high_PE_003 | metagenome-assembled genome bin SAMEA3663095 (sample SAMEA3663095) | pig gut metagenome | biome: pig gut; feature: pig-associated habitat; material: faeces | place: France | collected 2012
GTGGCAAACCGAGCTCGCCTGCGGTCATCGCCGCCACCACCCCACCCTGACTGTGGCCCACCAGCGCTATGCGTGAAGCAGCCACATAGGGCAAGGCAGCTACATATTCATATACCTTTTTGGCATCTTCTATCTCATTGGGCACCGTCATATCCTCAAAGCGTCCCTCACTGTGGCCATGACCGTTGAAGTCGAAGCGTATCGAAGCTATACCATGGCTCTGCAACGAGTCGGCAATGAGCCTCAGAAGCCGCTCCTCCTTATTGCCTGTAAAGCCGTGCATGATGATTGCCATCGGCACTTTCTCGCCGCTTGTCAGTACCGGCTTTTGTATTACCGCTGCCAACTTGCCTTTGCTGCCCGTCAATGTCAAGCTGTCTGTCGCGCCATTTACAGGCACAGGATGCTTCTGCGCCATCAGCTCTGTGAGCGTGCGCTCCATCTTATAAGAGAGCACTGTAGAGAGCACCACCTTGCCCTGAGAATCGATGAGCACCATCGAGGGTAGCCACTTCACGCCATAAAGGGCAGCAATCTTCGAGTCGTGAAACTTCACCAGCTCACTAACCTGTGGATAGGCAAGCCCATATCGGGCTATGGCTTGCTTCCATGCTGCGGCATCGGTATCCATGCTGATGCCTATAAACTCTACGCCGTAAGGGTGAAACGTGCGATACATGCGCTGCACATTATACATATCTTTGCGACAATCGGGGCACCACGAGGCCCAAAAGTCAAGCACAACATATCTGCTCTTATATGGTTTCAGGCTAAGCGTTTTACCTTCAACTGTCTTCATCTTGAAGTCAGGGGCTACAGAACCGCTTTTCACCAAATCAGAAGCATACTTCTCATCTAAATCCCACTGTGCTCTCGCCGTAAAGACGATGGCAAACAGAACCGCCAACGTAACCAGTAATCTCTTCATGTCCCTAAGAATTTATCACTACAAAGATAAAAATTTCAACGCTTTAAGGTGCATCTCGCAATCTCTTTATAATGATTATTAACGTTTACGAGCGCTACTTGACACCGACCATCATTCTACTTCGGCATAAGTCCCATCACATCAGAATGGCGCAAACAACAACCATCATCATTTAATGCTGGCACTCACGGCGGCAAAACAGGCCTTTTTGCCTCGCAAAAAGGCCTGTTTCAGCACGCAAAAAGGGCTTTTTTGCATGGCGAAAAGGGTATTTTTGCAAAGCCATTTATAACATATTGACCACCAACAAATTACACAAACCTTCCGAAAAGGTTCGTTAAGTGCCACAACGGGCACCCAACGAATGTGGAAAGTGACGAAAACCTGAGGTTTATCTTACCTGCGGGCTAATGAAAGATAAGGGTGATGAGGGGTATAGTGATGATGGAACCCACCGTGGTGATGAACGTCAGCTCGGTCATGAGCCGCACATCACGGCCATACTTCATGCAGAACATGGTGCCGAAGGAGGCCACAGGCATGGCCAAGACCACCGTGTTGATGTCATTGACCATAGCATCTACGCCCAGAAGGCGGAACAGGAAATAGAACATGAGGGGCAGCACGCCCAACCGCAAGGCCGACACGGCATAGACAAGACGGTTGCCCAGCATGTCGCGCAAGGGCAGCGAGGCCATGGTAGCGCCTATCACCATGAGCGAAGCGGGCACGGTGATGTTGCCCACCATGGTGACGGGACGCGCAATGAGGGGACTGACGTGCACGCCCAAGGCTACGATGATGACGGCCGCATAGGCAGCCAGCAAGCCCGGACTGAGCAACACCTTAGCGTTAAAGCGGTGCTTCTGCCCGTCATTGTCATGTCCTTTCACCAGGTCAACACCCACGGTGAAGATGAAGAAGGTATTGGCCATGTTGAGCAACGCAGCATAAAAAACGGCCGTGGAGCCGAAGATGGAGGCCACGATGGGATAGCCTATGAAGCCCACATTGGCAAACATCAGCGCAAAGCCTATGACGCCACGGTCGGCCGGGCTTTTGGTAAAGGCGCGCGGCACGGTATAGGCCACCGCCGTAAGGATGACATAAGAGAGCACGCCCACCCCCACCAAAGGCAGGATGAGGGCTCGCGAAGGCAGGGTGTCGCCCATCACAGACGACAGGATGAGCAGCGGGCACGTCACATCCACCACTATGGCCGAGAGCTGGCGGCAGAAGTCGGCGCTCATATAGCGCAGCTTAGCCAGCACGTAGCCCAAGACAACGATGACAAACAAGGTTATCATCACACGTAAGTTTTCCATAACAAGATGTTATTAAGTCAATTTGTTTTACTTAGCCCACCGCTAGACAGACGTTGCTGCATGGACTTTGGGACGGAAGAGCCTCAACCAACAAGAAGAAAAGTGCGTAAAGCACAGACCCTCTGCCCACCTAGGGATGCTGGTCTGCATCACCCGCCATGACATAAGCATCTTATAGACGGAGGGTATAAGATGCTTCTTCTTCATGATAAGAATAGATTAAACCGCCGTAAGCGTGGGCAAGAGCCCTGAAGAACGAAACTGCCGGGTTCCTACCTACGGTTTATCAACGACGAATGCTGACGGATAGCATGAGCACTGACTAGCTCATGCTACCTTAGCCCGATGCTACTTGGCCGGCGAAAATTCTGCATCGATGATGATATTCACCTCGTTTCCGATAAGGTCGGGCAGGAACTTGGGGCCCAAGCCAAAGTCAGAGCGCTTCACGGTGCCTTTCAGACGGAAACCGGCTGTCATGACCTTAGACATCGGGCTCACCTTATGGGCAATGAGCCAGGCATCAAGCACAACAGCCTTGGTAACGTTCCGGATGGTGAGCGTGCCATACAGCTTGCCATGAGTCTTGGATATCATCACAGCCTTAGTGGCCTTGAAGGTCATCGTGGGATATACTTCAGCATCGAAGAAGTCGGCTGAGCGCAAATGATTGTCGCGCGCCTCCACACCCGTAGCTATGCTCTTGGTGCGGATAACAGCCGACACTGTAGAATTGAGATAGTTCTTTCCTTTGGCATTTACGGTAATATCGAAGTCGGTGAAGCGTCCGCTCACAAACGACAGACCGGCATGTTTCACCTCAAAACCTATGCGCGTGTGAGCCTTATCGTTTTTCCACGTTCCGGTCTGGGCGTTCATGGCGAGCGCAAAGACCAGCATAAACATAATTGAAATGATTTTCTTCATACAAAAAATAACGGATTTGAATGTTACGTATATAGTAACGGCAAAGGTAATAATTATTCTACAATATAGAAAAAAACACTTAGAGAAACTGCTGAAAAACAGTTTTTGCCCTTATCTGATCGTAGTAAGAACCGTAAAAAGCCAAACGTGGCGTGACAGAAAAGCCTGCCACGCCACACTTAGGGTTATTCAGAAATATCAACGAAGGATATATTTCTTGCCTTCTTGTACCACAATGCCCTTATAAGATGCTGCCACTCTGCGGCCGCTCAGGTCATACATAGGCTTGCTAACGTCTAAGCCAGAAGCCGACGGACGCACGTTGCTGATGCGAGTGAGCACCACATCCTTGAGAGGATAGAACTCGAGAGGTTCTGCCTCATGGATAACAAGGTAAGCAGAATGTGCCGGAACCACCTCATCAGCGGAAGCCTTGCGGAAGCCAACCGTGTTGGAAGCATCCTTATCGAGCACATAAATGCTGTCGCCTCCCGTCACAACAAAGGCGCTGTCGCAAGTTGGCAAGAGCAAGTTCTCTACATTCTGAGGCTCTTCCTTTGCATTCTGAGCGCTGTCATTGATGTCCATGTCATGGCGCGGGAACACATAAGTGCCTGCCGGAGCCTTGATGAGCAAGCCCTGGTTGGCCGGAATGACGGTGTACTGAGGCAGTTGCTTCGTTACAGCACTGCTCTCATAAACACCTATCACAGCATGGAAGGAGGCCTCTGCGGGCAGTACATCGCCGAGCACAACGGCATGTGAATTGCTGTAAGCAAGCCATCCGCTTGCGGGAACAACGATGGTGTCGGGTACGAGCGTGAGCTCTACGTCCTTCACAACGTTCAGAGAGTCGAAACTGATGGAGTCGGTGTAAGGCAGATAGCCATCGGCCGTTACGGTCAGAGCATACTTCTTGGTATTCTGAACGACGTTCATCACATAGTGACCCGTGCTGTCTGATGTTGCTTCATAGATCACCTCACCATTGCGCAGAGTGAGATGAGCATTGGCCACATGGCCCAGCTTACCCTTAACGAGGCCCGACACAGTAGACGGTTCTCTCTCTACCGTGAAGTAAGGCACTGGCATATAATCGGTTGCTGTGGCAGTATTCCACTCAAACTCAGAGTCTTGGCGCTTAACAAAGCCCACGGGGTTGTCTGTAGAATACTCAAACATAGCACGCTGGTATCTGGTGGTAAGCGCAGAACCCGCCACCATCTGAATGCTTTGGCCATTGTAGACGAAGCCCTCAGGAAGGTCTATGCTGAGCAAAACCGCATGCTCATCGTCTGTTCCTATCTTAGGAATGGTGTAATTGGCCTTAGTAATAAGCGTGAGACGTGCGGTGTCTGGCACCACATAATCATCGGCATAGAGGGTATCGGCTGTATTGCCTATCCAGGCTTTGACGTCTGCTGACACCTCACTCGAAGTGTTATAGCCTTTGAAGCTGATGCGTGTAATCTTGTCGCCCTTCTTCAGTCCGGCTGCCTTGAGCATCTTCTCGGTGTAGATAACATCCGAAACGCTGTACTTCCAGTACACGCTGATAGGAGCTGCATAGCCCTGATTTGTGCCTGCCACGGTGCCTACCTGAACAACAGCGTTGGATGTTTCATCTTTTACGGTAACATCTACGGTGTCGGTATGGACAACATATTCGCCTGAGGTGAATACAATAGCGGCCCTATAATTGCCAGCCTTGTGCGGCACGAAGGTAAAGTTGTAGCTTGCAATGCTGTCGGCCTTGACAACAGAAGCGGAGTCGGTAGCTACCGTCTTGCCGTCTAACTGAAGTTCTACCTTATAGCTGCCGGCCAGTTCATCCTTAGAGTTGTTGTTGAAGAGGGTAGCTGTTGCGGTGTAGGGATTGTTGACAACGCCCTCAGACGGTAACAGCACATCCTTGAAATAAGCATCATGCTCTACCGGTACACGCTCAAAACCATAGATATTGTCTATTGCAGCATAGCCAGACTCAAAAGCTATGTAGTAATTTCCGGCAGGAATGCTGTCTACAACAAAGGTCTTCAGGTCGCTGAAGAAATAACGAGTTGCCCCCGACCTTGAGGAAAGAAGGTCAGAATTATTAATGGTCTTGGCCAGCGTCCAATGAGAGCGATCGGTTGAATAGTATATTTTGAGATGCGAATCACTTGAGTAGTAACCGGTCTTAGCTACATCCAGGCTCATCTTCTCACCCTGTTGCACTTTCAAGAGCGGCGTGATAAGCTTGGTATCATCAACCAAATCGGAAGCAGCGAGATATACATTCTCTGCTGAATTATAGTCGCGCTGCTCTACATTCCAGTTCTTACCGACAATGAATCCCTGTGGGAACTTGCCGTCCTCGAAGTCTACAAACATCTTGGCAGAGTCGAGCACGGTGGATGAAAGCGGCAAGACAAAATCGTCTGCGCCCGATATCTTCAGCACCATATTGCCTGAATGAACGCCAGACGTCTCGGCATCGGCCGTTATGATGAACTCTTTGCTCTGATGAGCGGCTATCGTATCCGGTGCGTTCAACGATGTGGTGAAGCCGTCGGGCATGCCAATGCTGTCGATGACAAGAGGAGCTGCGCCATGGTTTTTGAGGGTATAGCTCTTAGAAACGGCGGTCTTAATCATGCCGAAAGCCTGAGCGGTGCCCGAATCTATAGTGCCATCAGCACCCGTGAGCCTCGGAACGGCCGTATAAGGTACAGGCTCTATCCATGCGCCATAGCTGGATGTGCCGCCGATATTCTCTACTACATCATAGCGATCGCGCAAGGGGTAGGTGGCATAAGGCAGCTCTACCTGAAATACATAGTCGGTCAGGGTAGCGCCAACAGCCAAAGGCTCTTTTATGGGCGCTGTTGCTACGATTTTGCCCGCATAGTTCTTGATGCTCAGAGAATAATTATCATCGCCAGGAGCAAGATCTATGTCGCCATTGTTGACAAGGGTTACGAGAAACTTAATGCCATAATTGCCATTGGCATCTACATCTTCCTCGCTTATACGGTCACCACGATAGAGAACGTTGGTTACCTTGTTAATCATCAACGATTTCTTCTTAATGAAGATAGCACTGTCTGCCTGAAAGTTGTCTATCCACACATTGCTGGCATAGATGCCTATACGGGCGCTGTCCTGACTGGGTATGTCTACTTTAACATATTCGGAAGTAGACAGCGTGGGGAGCGTCACGGAGATGGAAGTGCCACGAGAAAGTTTGCCATTCTTTTCAGAAACGGTATAGAACTTAACGGTTCCGGTATTCGCCACTTTCTTGACATAGATGGAAGACTTGCCGTTAATGGTAGGCGTAACGAGCAGATCATAGGTATTGCCCGTGTTCCATCCCTCGCCCACTTTGGTCTGGTCAGACACTTTCAGAGCTCCGGTGCCATCGATACCGTCCGTAGCAGAGTAGGTGTAGGTGGGATAATAAGAGTCGTAAGACTCGTCGTCGAAATAGTAATCTGTGATGTGCCCCCAGCCTTTACTCACGGCAAAGTCGTGGGCTGACGTAGAAATCAACGTGTTGAAATCCTCTGTATAGGGCACCACGCTGTCGGCAGAGGCCGGCGACAGGCCCAAGAGGGTTAGCAACAAAACGATGAATAGTTTTTTCTTCTTCATAAGCTATTTATTTTAGTTAGTAATTAAAATTCTTTCAGCCCCATGCAGCAACAAGGCCACACAGGGCTTGAGGATATTAGCGAATCATCTTCTTGTATTGGCGAATGCCGTCTCTAACAATATACAGGCCATGCCTCAACTGTGAAGGACTGACTTCAATGCCATCGAGGGTGTAGTATTTCACCTGTGAAGGCACCGTTACGATGGGCGCAGTGAGCGATGTTGCCACGCTCCTGAGCGCTACGCTGTTGGCATTAAGTATATCCATGCGCTTGATGCCCAGCGTTCCTTGCGCGCCTACATACCTGCTAATGAGCCCAACGGCAGTCATATTGGCGGGGTTCATATTCTGCGGCACGGTGAAGGTATAGGTAGCTGAGAAGGTATTGCCATCGAGTTGAAGCTTATCGCCACGCACTGCCGTGAGCAAGCTGCGCAGCACATGGTTGTGTACATAGCGCTGAACGGTGCTGGCATAACCTGTGGTGGCATTGTAAACCACCTGCGGAGCCTTCACGCTGTCCTCGGTAAGCATAAGCGTAAGTGCCATATCGCCAAACATCTTGGATGCCTCTGAGGTGGTGGTACCACTGACCTTGAGGGTGAGAAGGCGGGATGCGGCATCGTATTGTGGCGTAATATTCAGTTTGGCAAAGGCAGGATGAGTATGCTCATCTTGCAAAAGCTCTTGCATCATGCCGGTAACCAAGGCTGGCGCAACAAGCACATAGTCGTTCAGGTCGTAGGCCACATGAGCCTCACCGGGATAGTAAGAACGGTCCATCGTGAAGCTGGGATAGGTGTAGGCATAGTCGTTACACAAGCTGCTTGCTGCCGAACAAGCCAAAGGATTGTTGTCGCGATAGATGTTTACGTAGGCTACCTGCCCTTGCAATTGTTTGGCTGCTGACTCCATAGCATTGAAGCAACCTGCCGTGTAAGGCGAAGTTTCGTCAGCATACTGCTCAAGATAGGTTTGCTGACGGTCAAACTTCTCACGATAAACACAGAAGGTATCAGCAATATAAGGCTGATCAGCCATCGCAATGCCATCGGTCTGAGAGATGTAAATGCGCAACACATGCTGGCCGGATGGCATATCGGAAGGCAACTGATAGGTGTGTTGAAAAGACGACTGTGCCCCTCCGGGTATCGTATCAAGGGCGTCATGACTCAGAATAAGCTTGTTGTCTATGGCATAATTGATGGTATAGTTCTTGATGGTATCGCGTCCGGAGTTGGTAAACTGCGCAAAAAAGTCCAACAATTCGCCCGGTTGCTTATACTGATAGCCATTGGTTATGTCTGTGAAAGCAACAGCCTTGGAAGGCAAGGACGACACATCAACGATGAGCTGTACGCACAGCAGGCCCTTGTCTTTGACTGAATAAAGGCCTTCACCCGAGCCAAAGTTGCCCAAAACAAGGAAGCCCATAGACTGCGACTGACCCGTTGTGGCCAATATTCCGGTGCCTGCTTGCGCCTGATCTGATGTCTCGTTTACATCAAAACCAAAGAAGAGGCTTTCTCCCTGGCGTATGGTGTAACCCTTCACACCGTTGAACATAATCTCGTTCCAGCCAGAATGAGGATGATATACGCTTTGCGTAACAGAGTCGGCATCGGCAAGATAGCCCTCATTATTCACCGGACGGACAAACACGCGGCTGGTTTGGGTAGACGCACTAAGGGCGAAACGTATGCCCACAACCTTACAGCCCACATACGTCTTCAGCATGTCGGCCGTCAGAAGGGCTCCCACCGGATGTTTACCGGCATAACCTGTGCCCACGTTTTGGGTGGTTATGGCATCGCCTATGGTGTAGCCCACTGCACGCTGTGACGATGACAGCGCGCGAAAGGGCGCCGCTGACTGCGCTACGGCAGACAGGGCAACCCCTAAAAAGAGCAATAAGATATTTAACTTTTTCATTTAACGCATCAGTTTTTTAACCGTTTCACCTTGCTTCATGATCACGATGCCATGGTGACCGCGGATGTTCTGTATCTTCTGACCCTCTACATTATAATATGTAGGAGCCTCAGTAGGAGTGCCGGACAACTCAACATGGCCAATGCCTGTCACAACAATGGTATACTCAGTGGTGTTAGACGAAGCGTTTTGATAGATAGCCTTGATGCCCACAGTATGCGTTCCGGCGCTCACGCTGGGCAATACGCAGGTGGGGGTAGCGCTATTGGCCACCAGATTTCCATCAAGATAGATATCGTATCTCACCACATTGCCATAGTCGATGTAATGCTCCTCGCCTTCAGCCGGGCCAACCGTGAAGTTGTCCATCTGCGCGAAGAAGCCGTCAGTGGTGTAGTAATGCACACCCAGACGCACCGTCTGACCGGCATAAGCAGAAAGATCGGTGACATATTTCGTCCACTGCGATGCCGGCATATTCTCGGCTTTGGATATCACGGTGAAGTCTGTGGGGTCTGAACCTTCCGTAGAAACAGCAAATTCAAGCTTTTCCGGATACATATCACTATACGACTTAGCATCTAACGAAAGCTTATATCCTTCGCGAATGTCCAGTTGCGGTGAGATAAGCCACTTGTTGGCGGTGTATTGCTGCGGTGAGAAGAACAGTATTTCCTTATTGCCTGTTACCGGCTTCATAGCCTGATCGGTAGGCATCATGGCAGGTACTGTGGTGTAAGGATTAAACACGATGGGTGCAATAGCTGTGGGGTTCTGCTGCGTTCCGGAGCCGGGGAAGGAGATGATAGAACCTTGCAGAGAGATGGGATAGACTATCTGCCCATCCAAGTCTAACGAGGTCCAACCACCAAAGCTGCCCGTCGCAAAGTCGGCATAATCCTCAAAGCTGTCAGTGAAAGCCAGTTCCTGGTTCCATTTCAGCGTCACCTGACTCTCTCCCTCGCCATTCGGAACGATGTCAGCCGTGATGTTATAAGGGTCACGAACCTTATCTGTGAGCGCGATGTCATAGGTGGCGTCTCCCTGAACGGTATAGGTTTGCGCAAAAGCATTAAAGGCACCCTCTGCAATATTGGCTGCATAAGTGCCGTAAGGCAATGAGGGTACGACGGCAGAGCCGTTGGCTATGGTCAGGTCTAAGGCTTCGCCCGTATCAGTATTCACCAAGCTGAGCTTCTCACCATCTGCCGATCGCTTGCTGTTGGTAGTGACATGGAAGGTAACCTGGGCATAGTCGGCCGGTACAGAAACGCTCGTAGTGGCCATATCACTCTTGGTATCAGAGTATATAGCCTGCACGCCAAGGGTGTGCTGACCCGCGCTTACATCATTCAGGGTATAGCCATAGCTGTCGGTCGTGCCTACTTTCGCACCGTCGAGATACACGTCAAACGATTCCAAAGGATTGCGAGGCGAACGCTGACTGCGCACGGCCTTAGCCCTGGGAGCCTGTGCTACCTCAGCCTGACCCACCCGCACATTGTCTATCATCAGCATGAACGTACGCATGGTGTTGTATTCACTGATGTAGCGAATAGCAAATTTGATGGTCTTTCCGGCGTATGCGGCAAGGCTATATTTCATGAGATGCCATTCCTTATAGTCCACTTGCTCGTAGTTTCCTGCATCCAACCGGGTGAAATCTGCTTGCTGCGGATTGTTGGTTTGCTCGGTTACATATACCTGAAAGCGCTCCGGCGCAGCATCAGCAGCCTTGGCATAGAATGTAAGGAAGTTCTCCGTGCCCACCTTAACAGCGGGCGATATGAGCCAATCGTCGTTGGCCGCACCATTGCTGGTGCGTGTGAAGCCCACATACTGATTGCCCTCATACGGCCGAAGCACGGGATAGCTGTACCACCAAGTGGGGTCTACCTTGAGCGGATTGATGATTTGGGCATACTGCAATACGCCTCTGTTGGGGTAAGAGCCCACAAGGGGTGCTGCAGCAAGCTTGTCACCGTCTATTCCCGTCCACTCTCCGAACGTCGTAGCAAAGGCATCGTAGCTCTCAAAGTTGTCTTCAAACGCCGGCTTCTCCACATTCCACGTCAGGTTGATGGCGTTCTTGCCCGTCAAGGCGTTATGAGAGACAGAGGGAGTAAGTGAGAAAGGTGTTGTCACTTGCACATTAAGCGTCAGCGAAACGGTAGTATCTTTGTTCACAACGAAGTCAGACAATGCCGTAACATATCCCGGTCGGGCCACGCTCACGCTGTGATGACCGGTATAAACCTTCACCTGGCACTGTCCCTGAGCATCAAGCGTCAGCTTACCATAGCTCAGCGCGTAGTCAGTTTGCTGCACATTGACCTCTTGACCCTGCAGGTTCTCACCCGTAGCAGCCGTAACCTTCACGGTGAGTGTCTTGTCTCGCTTCTGCGCTTTGAGCTGTATGGCGGGGCAAGCGACAAGAAGTATGAAAAGAATAATTAGATTTCTCATCTCTTGATTAAGTTAGAAAAAGTCAAAATAAGGTAATAGGGGCTACCTAGAACCACCCATTACCTTATTTAAATATATCAGAATTACTTCTGGAGATAACGCATTGTAGACACTGCGTTGCCCTTAGTAACCTTCACAACATAGAGTCCCTTAGCCAAGCTATTGAGCACCTGGGTACCCTTTCCTGATGTAACCATCTTACCGTCGATGGTGTATACCATGACATTAGCTTCGCCGTCGATGGCCGTAATACCCTTGATGCCTGTTGTCTGACCTATGTGATTGAACGTAAAGTCATCATAGAAGGCCTCCATAACGCCTTCTGCCTCAGTGGTATGGCGCAAAGCAACATATATCTTCTGTCCATCGAACTTGCTCAAGTCAACGGTATAGTGCTGCCATTCATTCGCGTCGAGATACGGAATTTCCTGGTTTGCAAGCACAGTTTCAGTGAATGATTCTGTAGAAGCATTGTCGGTGGTGCTCACCAGCACTGTTATATGGTTCTTGCCAGCAGGCAACACGCTGTTGGTTTGCTCAAGGTTGCGAGCATAGAAGTCGAATGTTGTGTTGGAAGTTGCTGTGAAAGGCAGGCTAACAAGCCAGTCATCAGCCGTTCCAGATACAGGAGTACCTGTCATCAATGCGCCTGTACCCTCGTGAGCAGTAGACAGCTGATTGTTGAACCAGCCCTGTGTGAAAGCATACCTGCCACCATTATTCTCCATAGTAGTGAGATAATACGTGAGTTTCTCGTTCACAGCACCGTCCACATCAAACATAGTGAAGTCGTTCTTCCAAGAATAATCCAAAGCATTATCCTCGAAGCCGTAATACAACTGGTCGCTTGCAAGAGCTGTACCACTTACAGGAAGTGACACCTGATAGCCCGACTCGAAGGTTACGGTCATATTGTCGGTGAGGCTAGTAGCGGCATCACGGGCATCAAACTGTATGCTGAAGTTCTTTGAAGCACCAGATGCTATCTCGTCGCCAGCCTTGAGTGAGCTGCTGAAGTTTGCATTCTGGAAGGTCACTGACTGAATCTTCAGGTTGTTGGTACCCTTATTAAATAAGGTGAACACCTCGCCTGAGTTGCGTGACTTGTTGTAGTTCACCTTTCCGGCATTCCATACTGTCTGGTTAAAGGCAGCCTTATCGCCTTGTGCCTCGGCCAGTTCAAAGTGGGCAACACTTGTACCGCCGTCGCTGTTATATTTATCAAATGACTTGTGAACCCAACGGAACTGCACCGTCTTACCGGCATATTCGCTCAGGTTGACCTGCTCAGACTTCCAGTAAGATTCGTCATCGCCTGTCTCCGAGATAGAGGTAAGGTCATGCCATGTGCCGTCTGCAAGCACCTGGAAGTAGCCTGCGCTCACGCCATTATTAGGCTCAACGTTGTGCTTCTTCTTGCTGTCTGTAGGATCAACCTGTGCATCGCTGGGATGAACATTGGTCCATACGAAGGATGCCATGATGGTCTTACCGGCAGGAAGAGTGAACTCTTGTGTGGTAACACTGTTCTCTTCGTTCTTACCAGCCATGTAGCCAGAGGTGAGAACATTAGACTTTACGTTGCCGAATGTATAAGGATACATGGTATTGATATACCAGTTACGGTTATAAGAAGCGGCAGGCGTAAGCGTCCATCCATTAGGAATGGTGCCCTTGCTAAAGTCTTCTGTATAAGGGAAGTCTTTCACGCTGGCATCAGCCTGAGTGGTGAAGTGCCATACCGGAACCTTTGTAGCCGAGCCAACAGTATTGTAAGGCACGACCTTCCAGCTGTAAGCTGTTTGATAATCAGCCTGAGCTATCGTGTAAGTAAGCTTATTGCCCAGGTCCAAACCATTGATGAGATTGTCTGAAGCATCGTTGCTTCCAACATATAACTTATATCCGTCAGCAAACTGAGCGGGGCCCCAAGACAGCTGAATGTTCTTAGGCATCACCTCCGTCACGCTATCCTTAGGAGTTACGAGAGTAGCCGCGCCAGGCACGCCATCTGCTCCATACACATTGGGAAGGAGCACACGGTCTACGTATATATCGGCAAACTCGCCCACACCTGTCTCTGAATCATACTCCACAGCGGTGTCTACGAAACGTACATACGAGCTATCAGTACCCTGACCAAGGTCTACATTTTGCACCTGCATGTTCGTCATGCCACCCTGTGTGTAGTCATACGTCCACTTGGTCTGCCAAGTCTTACCACCATCATAAGACACATCAACCTTAAAGTCGTTGGTTTGATAAGTGCCACCTTCCTCGCTATCGAAGTTGTTGAGATAGGTAAAGGTGAGCGTTCCGCCCTTTGTCAGGTCCAGACGGGGAGAAATCAGGTAAGCATTGTCGAAGCTTGCAGAACCGTAAGCAGAACCATCTCCCTCCAAAGCCTGGCTTCTCTGGTTCCAGCCCTTGTTGGTCCAGCCTGCCGGTGGGAAGAATCCGTTGAAGCTTTCGAGCGTATATCCGTCTGGCACAGCCATCTTCTCAGCGCTCAGAGCTATCGTAACGTCTCCGCCGTTAGTATGTATCACGGCATTGCCTGCAGCCGGACTGGTGAGTGAAGCCGTGTAGGCAAGCTGGAAGCGAGTGCTCTCATACTTGGCCAAGTTCACATTCTGATAGTCCCATGTAGTGGTTACGCCATTAGGCAAATCGATACCCGTCACCTTCAAGCCGTCGGTTCCATTGTTGGTAAGGGTGAATTGCGTGGTATAGAACTTCTCACCCAGGTACATAGACGGGAACTTATAAGAATTGTTAGACAGCGTAGGCACGGGCTGTGTGGGCGGAGTGAACTGCTTCACCGACACGTTGTCGATCCATGCAATGTTGCCTATGGGTTCCAACATCTTATATACAAAGGCCAACTTAACCTTCTTTCCTTTAAAATAGCTCAAGTCTATCTCAGAGGTATGTGGGTCCCAAGTGGTGATAGGATAAGTGAGCACGCCACTCTCCTTGAGCAGGTTGGCATCCTGAATAGAGAATACTGTAGTGGCATTAGCCAAATCATCGTTCTCCACCACACGCACCTGCAAATCATATTTCGAGCCGTCCATGGAGCTTGTCGGCCCCACCTTCCAGTCGAACTTCAACTGATAGGTGTTGTCAAGGTTCAACTCCGGAGTGAGCAGAACTTCCTCACGCGGACCCGCACCATCAGTATAACCACTGGTAACAGGGCCATCGCAAGCAGCAGCATGCTTACTTCCGTCCACCACACCTTTCTCATTGTAATTGTTGCACCAATTATACGAGATGTTCGAACCCTTGTAGCTGTCAACAGTTGTCCACCCACTACCCTTGGTTACAGGGCGTGAATATCCTTCTGTACTGCTGGTTTCAAAATCCTCGTCGAGCAACGTTTGCGCCTGTAACCCTCCTGCGAAGAGCGAGAGTAAGGCCATAGACAAGTAGATTTTCTTCATAATTATTTTTATCGAGTATTTAATAACAAATCGAAACTAATTAGCCTACATTATATTTCTTGTAATATTATTTTGCAAAAATAATGAATTAAAAATATAAAAGCAAGTTTTACAACAAAAAAATCAAGAAAAACAAAGGAAAGAAGCAAAAAAAATACATATTCATTCATTTTTAGCATCACACCAACTCCCTTATGATGAAAGTAAAACTGAAAGCTTTTGGCCGACAGTACGGCCCAGAGAGAAGTGGTAAACCCAGAGGCCGAACACGGCACACCTCTGGGTTTGCTATATAATATAAGGAGGAAGGCGACGAACCTGTGTGCTTTGGCCGGCACATCATAGCCCTTCCGTCTTACACCTTATTAATATATATCGCCACTTTTCAGCTCATCACGGTTTATCTTCTTGCTGTCGATGCTTCGCCATGCGTAGTAGATATAAGCCAGCACAAAGGGCACCAGCAGGCTCACTACGGCCATTGTGCTCAGCGTGAACTCACTGCTGCAACTGTTGGCTATGGTGAGAGAGCTCTGCAAGTCGGCATTAGAGGGATAATAAGCGGTGTCGTTCCAACCTGCCATGAGGAAGAGAGACGTCACGGCGAGCACCGTACCGATGCCCGACCACCATATTCCTTTGTTGAAATGGCTGCTGAGCACCGTCCTTACTATGCCCGTGAGCAGCAGCACAACACCCAGCAAGAGCAGAACAAGCACTGAGGGTTGCTCCAGCAGGTTGTGCAGATACTTCAGCTCGGCCATGAATACCACGCCCGTAGACGCATCGTATGCGAAGCCGTCTTTCAGCAACACATGGATGAAGAAGGCCAGGAAGAACACCAGGAAGAGACCCGCGTTCCACACCAGCGAGCGGCGCATGCGCTTCTGAAGCACATCGTCAGAGATGTTGTTCACCATATACAACAGCCCCAGCACACGCGCCAAGAAGAGCACGGCAATGCCCAGCAGCAGGTTGAACACGTCGAGCAAAGCGTCGAGACCACAGCTGGCATTGGCCCAACGGCTGATGACGGGCTGCAAGCTGTTGGTGATATTCATCTTGTCTACCACAAAGTTACTGCCGTCGAAGAAGGTGGCCACGGCGCCGCCCAACAGCAGTGGGCCCACAATGCCGTTGATGATAAGGCACACCTGAAAAGTCTTGGCACCCAGGAAGTTGCCCAACTTGTTTTGAAACTCATAGCTCACGGCCTGAATGACGAACGAGAAGAGGATAAGCATCCACAGCCAATAGGCTCCGCCAAAGCTGGTGCTATAGAACAAGGGGAAGCTGGCGAAGAACGCCCCGCCGAAGGTTACGAGGGTGGTAAACGTAAATTCCCACTTACGCCCCGTAGAGTTGATGATGAGCCGGCGCTCCTCTGCGCTCTTGCCCAGGCTGAAAATCATTGTGTTAGCGCCCTGCACAAAGAGCAGGAACACCAGTATGCCACCCAGCAAACTGATGATAAACCACCAATATTGCTGCAAAAAGCTGTATGTTATCATAATGTTTCTATATTAGAATGTTCAGGTCCTTTCTTGATTTGCTTGCATAATATGCTTATCTCTACGGCCAGCAACGTGGTGAACAGCGCCAGGAAGATGAAGAAGGTGAGCATGATGCTGCCCGACTTCAGGTCTGACACGGCCACCCAAGTGGGCAGCATGTCTTGTATGGTCCAGGGTTGGCGACCCAGTTCGGCCACCATCCAGCCACTCTCGCTGCATATCCAAGCCAGCGGAATGGCTATCAGGGCCAGCACATGCAGCCAGCGGAACTGCCGATGCGCGATGTCCTTACGGTAAACAATAAACAGCACCACGGCAAAGAAGAGCATGAAGAAGCAGCCCAGACCCACCATGGTACGGAACAACCAGAACGTGATGCCCACGGGCGGAACCACTTGCGAGGCATCCTTCACATAGCCATAGCCGAAATAGCGAACATTCTCGGCCACCTCCTTGCGCGTCTTGTCCGACTTATCTCCCTGTCTGTAGCGCATCAGGGCAGCAATGGCTTTCTTGCCCATGGCCACCTTCTGCTGCAACGAGGGCTCGCGCACGCCCTCGTATGAGGTGTAGCCACGCAGTATATCGTTCACGCCGGGCACGTAGCCATGGGCGTCGTGCGTAGCCAGAAGAGACAACATGTTGGGCAGGGCTATGCGCATGGGAGGCTCGGTTTGTGTGGCATAGTCGCCTTTGCCAAACGGATTGACCGCCGCGAAGAGCGTCAGGCTCTGCGACTCGCCACCATTATAGAGGGCTTCCATGGCCGCCAACTTCATGGGTTGCGACCGCGACACCATGTAAGCAGAGTTGTCTCCGGTGACGAAAGCGGCCAAGGCAGCAAACAATCCCACCGAAGCACCTATCTTGATGCTGGCCTTCGCCAGCTGTGCCTCACGACCCTTGAGCAGATACCAGCACGATACGGCCACGCAGAACACAGCGCCTATCACCCAAGATGAGGTCACGGTGTGCAGAAACTTGTCTACCGCGAAGGGCGACAAAGCAACATCGGCGAAGCTCGTCATCTCAAAGCGCATGGTGTCAGGGTTGAAGGTCTGCCCCACGGGATACTGCATCCAGGCGTTGGCCACAAGTATCCACCAGGCCGATATGGTGGCGCCGATGCCCGTAAGCCAGGTAGATGCCAGATGAAAACCGCGCGACACCTTTTTCCAGCCAAAGAACATCACGGCCACAAAGGTAGACTCCATGAAGAAGGCCACGATGCCCTCAATGGCCAGCGGCGCGCCAAACACGTCGCCCACGAACCACGAATAGTTGCTCCAGTTGGTGCCAAACTCAAACTCAAGGATGATACCTGTGGCCACACCCATGGCGAAGTTAATGCCAAAAAGCTTCTGCCAGAAGCGCGCTATGTCGCGCCAAGAAGGCTTATTGGTCTTATAATAAATAGTCTCGGCAATGCCCATGATAACCGCCAGACCCAGGGTGAGAGGCACAAAGAGCCAATGATAACAGGCCGTCAGGGCAAACTGCGCGCGCGACCAGTCTATCACGGCCGGCGACACATCTAATAATAGTTGGTTCATCTTGTCTTAATTAGAATTGAATTTTATTATTTGTCTTTCAAGGCAGGCTGCACACCATCGCCCGCCGAAGGCATCTGAGCCTCTCGGAGCACCTGACTGCCCACAAAGTCGCCTGCCTTCATGGTGCCACGGTGCGTGGCGATGTAATCGGGAAAGAAGAATATCTTAAGCACGGCAAAGATGATGAGCAGCTTGATGAGTATCACTGCCCACAGGGTCTTGCCCCACGTCATCTGCCTGAAGCCGTCTATGTATAAGTAGGCTATGCTGGATATGGCTTTTCTTACCTTCATGGTGCAAATTTAGAAATTATTTTTTTGATTGTCAAGACATAGGCAAGAAAAAACAACTTAGAATGGAAATAAATATGTAAATAATACAAATAAGCAGGCATTACACCGTATATTTCACGCTTTTTAACCACGCCTTAGCTTATAATCTCAACCATTTAAGTTACTTTTGCACCAAGAATATTCATCAACCAATAAAGATTTTATAATATGACAAAAATGATTAGAGCAGCCGTTGTGGGCTATGGCAACATCGGCCATTATGCAGTTCAGGCGTTGCAAGCCGCACCTGACTTTGAGATTGCGGGCATCGTGCGCCGTCAGGGCGACAAAGACAAGCCTGCCGAACTGGCCGACTATGATGTGGTGAAGGACATCCGTGAGCTTAAAAACGTGGACGTGGCCATCCTGGCTCTGCCCACCCGCGAGTGCCCCAAGCACGCTAAGGACATCCTGGAGCTGGGTATCAACACGGTAGACAGCTTTGATATTCACACCAGCATACTCTCTTACCGCACCGACCTCATGGAGCTTGCAAAGGCCAACAAGGCAGTGAGCGTCATAGCAGCCGGCTGGGACCCCGGATCAGACTCTGTTGTGCGCGTGCTTATGCAGAGCTTGGCACCCAAAGGCCTTACCTATACCAACTTCGGACCGGGCATGTCGATGGGTCACAGCGTGTGCGCACGTTCTAAAGAAGGTGTAAAAAACGCACTCTCCATGACCATTCCGTTGGGCGAAGGACTGCACAGGCGCATGGTATATGTCGAGCTTGAAGACGGATATACGCTCGAGCAGGTAACAAAAGAGATAAAGGAAGACGACTACTTCAAGCATGACGAGACGCATGTGTTTGCCGTTGAGTCGGTAGATGAGGTGAGAGACATGGGCCACGGCGTACATCTGGTGCGCAAGGGCGTATCGGGCAAGACGCAAAACCAGCGCATGGAGTTCGACATGAGCATCAACAACCCGGCTCTTACCGGACAGATTCTCGTCAACGTGGCTCGTGCCAGCATGCGTTTGCAGCCCGGATGCTACACCATGCCGGAGATTCCGGTCATCGACATGCTGCCCGGCTCTCGCGAAGACATCGTGGCTACACTCGTATAACGGTCGCCCCTGCCCCACCATCTGCCCGACGCCATACCGTCGAAGGCAAGGCATAACAACGGGGCTTCACATCATTCGGGGCACAAAATGCATCATATACAAAAGGGTTTGGCACTCAGCCAAGCCCTTTTTTGATGAGTTCTACTTACTTAAATCAAGAAAGCAGCACGTCTGGCAGGCCTTCATATCATCAGATTTGACACCTAAGCGTTCAGAAAAGCGAGGACCTATACCTCTCATTCATATTGCCCATTATCTGAAGAGCCGATGCAAAGCAGGATAATGATGCACAATATGGGTGTGGCCAGCAACGACACTAGCACCCAAAGCACCTCACTTCTGTTCCTTTTCTTGGCCATGAGAGCCACCAGAATATACATTCCCACCCAAGCACCAAGTAGCAATAGCATGAAAAGCAACATCAAAACCATTGGCAAACTACTGGGTTTTTCTTCAGTATCAACTCCCATCTCACTCTGTAAAGCCTCATCTTCCGTCTGCTGATTATAGTTAATAAGTTTGAAATCAACCTTGAACCGGTGCCCACCAGTAGGAGAAGCCTCGGACTTATAATAAGAATACTCCTTGAAACGCTGATAGCTGGGCACGTCAACTTGTCTTGTCATGCCTGGATCTATATCAACATCACGCGTAAAGACTTCATAATCGAGCTGCTTCCCGGCCATATCGAAATAGGTAAGTTGGAAAGTAACATGATGAATAGTGTCCTCCGTAGCATTACGTAGCGCAAGGGTTCCGTCACTGTCATAATAATTTTGCTCGTAAGAAACCATGCTCACTCCACCCTCAGCATCCTGATGTGCGGCATAACCCATCACAGTAAGCAGGAGGAGAAGAAGAATAGAAGAAATTCTTTTCATGTTCATAGACAAAGGGTTTTAAGGGTTTAAAATCGTCAAAGTTAGTCTTTTATACGTCGCAAAGTTAGACATAATAATTCAAAAAGCCATGTATTCGCAGATAATTCTTTGCTTTACCTGTCTGGATGTCTCGCTTTTGCAAACCACTTTTATCTCCTTCAAATCCCAAATAGGCCTTTTAACTTTACAAAAGCGCCCATTTAAGAGGCTCAAAAGGCCTATTTCGCGTTGCAAAAAGGCCTATTTCGCATTGCAAAAAGGGCACTATGAAGGAGCAGAAGCGTAAAGTTCAGTAGACCAAACAGATAGAAACATCCCCTCACCACGTTCCATCACGGAGCGGATGAGGGGAAGAACCTATTGAATTATAAACTCACAAATGAAAACGAATGAATATACTCTAAAAGTGATTTACTTATCTCGGTAAGCCGGATTTTGGAAGGCATCCTTCTCGGCAGCCGTCATATCCAGCGCGTCTATCTGTCCCTGAGGTATCGGGCGCAGGTAGTTTTCGGGCTTGATGTTACGTGTCACGACCTGTGGAGTGCGGTCGGCAGCGTTCACACCGCAGATGGTGTAGGTCTTAGCCAGCTTGTCCCATGTCTGCGTACGCACGAGGTCGGTCCAGCGATAGCACTCACCGAAGAGCTCGCGGCTGCGCTCCTCCAGTATGTAGTCGATGGTGATGGTGGCCGGAGTGGCCTCTACCATCTCCTTGCTATAGTCAGCCACCTTCACGCGCTGACGGTTATTGTCGTATGTCCATACGCCGGCACGGGCGCGGAGCACGTTAATCAGGTTGCGAGCCTCTGTGTTCATGCCCAGCTTAACGGCAGCCTCAGCGCCGATAAGGTAGAGCTCAGAGAACTTCAGCACGGGGTAAGGACGGGGGCTGTCGCCATTAGGACGACCCAGACCGGCGCCGTTGTCTGTGCGGTAGATACCGTTCTTCCAGAGGTTGAGATACTTATAGCGGCTTATCTGGCTCGGGCCTACCACCCAGTCGGCACGTCCAGGCAGCCATCCGGCACCCACGTTGCTCTTTCCGGCACCAGCATTGTCAGATGCTGAAGGCCATTGTATGTTGGGGTCATCCTCATCCAGGAAGGTGAGAATAGAGTCGCCTGGGTTCACAGGCAGGTTGTTGGCGTTATAAGCAGTGCCCTTGGCGTTGCCTGAACGGTCCCAGTTGCCACGGAACTGATAAGCAAACGTACCGTCGAAGCGTGAGTCGAAAGTCTTATCCTTAAAGGTAACCTTGGTCACCTCCTGCGGAGTAGCCATCTCCTTCCATGGGCGGTCCTTACCTTGCACGGCCTCACGGGCCACAGAACGGAACTTATCCCATGTTGAAGCGCTCTTGGATGTCTCCAGGAAAGTATAGTCCCAGCGGCACATCCAGCGTGCGAAGTTGCCCGGAGGATTGCCATTGGCCCAGTCGAAGTTGGTACCTCCGTCATAGTAGTTGCTGCTCTCGGTGTGGTCAGCATAGAGCACTATCTCGCTGTTGCGGTCGTTAGAGCCTACATTAACAAGGTAGAACGACTTCTGCAAGCCGAACTTGCCGGGGTTGGCAATGGCTGTTGTGGCCAGGTTGTAAGCCTGCTGATAATACCATTTGGCATCATGGCCATCAGGATCGGTGCGGTCGCACTCAGGATAGGTGGGTATATTGTTGGGATTTTCAAGCCACCAGCCATAGGTAAGATAGGCTTTTGCCAGCACCAGGCGTGCGGCTGTCTTGGTCAGTCCGCCCGTCACGCGTCCTGTTTCGGGCAGGTTCTCAATGGCAGTGAGCAGGTCTGGGAAGATGGCCTTGGTGTAAACCTCCGGCACGGTGTTACGCTTAGAGATGCGAACAGCCGTGGTGTTGAACTTCAGCTCGCCGCTGCCAAGATCCAATGGCACACCTCCAAACTCTTGAACGAGCCAGAAATAATCGAAAGCACGGAAGAAACGAGCCTCGCTGATCAGCGACTCGGGTATGCCGGCAACCGACGTAGCGTTTTCTATCACGCCGTTGGCAGTGTTGATATCTGAGAAGGCATAGTTCCAAAGCACGTCGGCACGGCAGTTGGTTGGGTTCAGTTCGCCATTGTTCGACATGTCTATGGGCTTGTCGTTCTCATTTCCTCCGTGTCCCCAAGTATACTCGTCGGTACCTGTTTCATTGGCAATGAGCCAGTAGCCATTGCCCCACACGTTGCGGAGGTTGGCATATAGTGCGGTGATACCGCCCTCAACGCCTTTCTCAGTCTTAAAATATTCGGGCGTAAGGTTCTCTCTTGTCGTCTCATCGAGAACATCCGAGCAGCCGGTCAGTGACAGTCCGGCAGCCAGCAGGCCCGCAACAATAAATATATTATGCTTTTTCATTGTTCAAAAGATATTTAGAATGTTATGTTTAATCCAAGCAGCCAGTTGCGCGTAGACGGCGTATTGTAGCCCACTACGAGCAGGCGCGACTTGTAGAATGATGTTACAGCCTGGTTCTCATTACCGTAAGAGTTGGTCTCCGGGTCCATTCCAGACTCGTCATGATAGGGAGAGAAGAGCACGAAGGGGTTCTGCACGGTAGCGTAAACGCGGAACTTGCTGATGCCAAGCTTCTTGAGCCAGCTCTCTTTGAGGTTATAACCCAGCGTGATGGTGCGCATCTTGAGGTATGAACCGCTGAAGTAACCCAGCGAGTTGCCATACTTAGGGTTGTTGCTACTCTCTACACCGCCCGGCTTAGGATAGTCGTTGGTGGGGTTATCTTCCGTCCAGTAGTTCACGTTGATGTTGTTTCTGCGGCCGGTAAGCATGTTCAGGTAGCCCTGAGCGCCGTAGATGGTGCTGATGAGCGTGCCTCCGTGGCGGAACGAAGCAACCATAGAGAGATCCCAGTTCTTGTAGGCCACGCGGGTGTTGAAGCCACCTTCCCAGTCAGGATCAACCTTCATAATCTGTCGGTCGGCCGAGCTGTAGGCGCGGGTAGGCATTCCGTTAGCGTCATAATCACCGTTATACTTAATCTTAATCATACCAGCGTTGCCTCCAGGCTCTGCTATCTTGCGCATTTCTTCCTCATCTGTCTGCCAGATACCAATCTTCTGATAGTCGTAAATCACGTTGATGGGGTGTCCTACGAACCACCAGTTGCTCTCATCTTCTTTAGATCCTGAAGTCAGAGACACCAGTTCGTTGCTGTTGGTGTAGAAGTTCAGGCCCACATCCCATGTCCATCCGTTGTGGTTATTAAGGATATTGCCGTTCAGAGAGAGCTCAAAGCCCTTGTTGCGAGTCTTACCCACGTTGGCCATATAGCTGGGCACGCCCGTCGTACTGGGCAGGTTGACGCTCATCAGCAGGTCTTTCGTGTTCTGGATGTAATACTCCATCGTACCGGAGAGGCGGCCCTGGAAGAGCGAGAAGTCGATACCGAAGTTCCAAGTGGTTGAGTATTCCCAGCCCAGTTCGGTGTTAGGCAGCTCAGAAACATAGTAGCCGGTGGTGTTTTGAGTGCCGAAGTTATAGGTACGAGTAGAGAGTCGGCCCAGCGTCTTATAAGGATCAACACTCTGGTTAGATGTTTCGCCGTAGCCAACACGCAACTTCAGGTTGTCAAGCCACTTGATGTTGCTCATAAACTTCTCGCGCGAGATGTTCCAACCCAGTGATACGGCAGGATAAGTGTGCCACTTATGTCCTTTGGCAAGGCGAGATGAGCCGTCGGCACGCAGGGCGAAGCTCAGCATATAGCGGTTGTCGTAGTTGTACATCACACGTCCCATAACCGACTCCAAGCCGCTCTTGTAGTATATTTGATTGGCCGGGTCAACGGTAATCTCATTGGCATAGCCCATGTTATAGTACTGGAAAGCGTCTGAAGGCACGTCGAGGCCGTACATATACTTCTGTCTGAAGGTGGTCTGCTCGGCCGAGTAGAGGGCTACAGCATTGATGGTATGCTTGCCCCATGTCTTGTCATAGGTGAGCATATTCTCTATAGCCCAGTTTGTTGTGGTCTGATCTTGCGACGTAGCATGCGACTTTGCGTTCTCCGTATCAGAGAAGACACCCTGTCCTACGTAGTTTCCGTAGTCGCTGTGACGATAGTTCAAGCCTATATTAATGCGATACTTCAGTCCGTCTATCCATGGACACTTCACCTCACCATAGAAGTTATTGTAGGTACCGAAGCCCTTTGTCTGATCCTTATAAGAGTCGCCCAGGTTGTCGATGGTTTCCTTTGAGTACACCCACTGGGTATCGTTACTCATGTTGACGCGCTTCTTGAGCGTGCCGTCAGCATTATATGGGTTGACAATAGGCGTTGCGCTGAGCGTGTTATACAGTCCCAGGCTGGCTCCGTTGGTGATGCTGTAGTTGGTGTTGGTGCTAAATCCCACCTTGAACCACTTGCCCAGGTCTTGGTCAATGGCCGCATGCATGGAGTAACGGTTGAAGTTCTGGTCGGGAATAACCGACTCATCGCGGAAGTAAGCAAGCCCGAAGTTGTAGCTTCCATGCGCAGAACCGCCCGAAACACCCACATCTTGGTTGGTGGTGAAGCCCGTCTGGAAGAGCATATCCTGCCAGTCAGTATCCACGGCGCCCTCTTCTCCCCAGTAGGTTTCGTCGGTTCCGTTCTGGAATTTGTTGGCATATTTGCGCAGTTTGGTAAACTGCTCAGCGTTCATCATGGGGTAGCGGTGGAACAAAGTCTTGAATCCCATGTAGCCGTTATACGTCACTGTGGGTCTCTGCTCCTGATAACCTTTGTATGTAGAGATGATTATCACACCGTTGGCACCACGCGAACCGTAGATGGCAGTGGCCGAAGCATCCTTCAAGATGTCCATCGACTTGATGTTGTTGGGGTCTATATCGTTGATGCTACCGGCAAAGGGAATACCGTCGAGCACGATGAGCGGGTCGTTGCTTGCCGTAAGTGAGCGTGTACCACGAATACGTATCTGCATGGAAGCACCCGGCTTAGAAGAAGTCTGCGCCATCTCTACGCCGGCCACACGACCTTGCAGGGCGTTGGTAATATCCGAACCGGGCACCTCGCGCAGCAAGTCGCCCCTCACATTAGCCACAGAACCGGTGACAGCCTCCTTGCGCTGCGTACCGTAACCGATGACAACCACGTCGTTAAGGTTTTGTCCCTCAGCTTCAAGCTTTACCTTCAGATTGCTTTGGCTGCCCACATTGATGGTCTGCGACACATATCCCACATAAGAAATGACCAAAGTGGCACCCGGCTTAACGTTCAGTGTGAAGTTACCATCAATATCCGTTACAGTGCCATTGCTTGTACCTTTTTCCATAACCGTAGCGCCGATGAGCGGACCTTCGCTATCGCTCACCACGCCGGTTACCTTCTTTTGCTGCTGCTGAGTGGCCTGAACCGACTTGGCCAACCCAGTGACTGCCATTGCCTGAGGGCTGTAAGCAAGCGCGAAGGCTGAGCAAAGCCCCATGAGCAAAGTAGATTGTTTGAACTTTAGATTCATAGTTTTTATTGCTTTAGGTTTTATTTCTGATAATTATTCATTAGTTAGATAACTCTTCATACGCCCGGAGGCTAAATACGTAAGTTAGGTTTCTTCATTTTCATTGCCATCTGTTAAGTTAATAGTTATTTCCGCTTGCAAATATAACTAAAATGGCTCTTATGGTTATTTCCAAATGTTTCATTTATGTTTCTATATAGTTCATCTCTTCATTTTCAATACTCCACTGCCTGATTACATCGAGAATGAGCCAAAAAGAGCCATTTCATCGAGTTTTTACTTCATTACATGCATGTCTCCGAATGTATCATATTGCAACGGAAGTACCTTCAGGCTGCGCAACCATGTAACGCCGTTGGAGGGAACACAGTCGTGATGAAACAAATACCACTTGCCCTGATACTCCACGATGCTGTGGTGTGTTGTCCACCCCACAACGGGTTGCAGCAGTTCGCCACGATAGGTAAAGGGTCCGTAAGGATTGTCTCCTACGGCGTAGCACAGCAGATGTGTGTCGCCGGTTGAGTAGCTGAAGTAATATCTTCCCTGATATTTGTGCATCCAGCTGGCCTCGAAGAAGCGGTGCGGATCGTCGGCCTTGAGAGGCTCGCCGGCCTCATCCACGACGAGCACGGGGCGCGACTGCTCTGCAAACTGGAGCACGTCGGCTGTCATGCGGGCCACGCGCGAAGGCAAGGGATTCTCTTTGCCCGAGGGCAGATACTCGTTTTTCAGAGCCTTATTGTCCTTATACCATTGCAGCTGTCCGCCCCAGATGCCGCCAAAGTAGCAATATATCTCGCCGTCATCGTCCTTAAACACGCAGGGGTCTATGCTGTAAGAGCCCCGGATAGGGTCGGGCTCCGGGCGGAAAGGTCCTTCGGGACGGTCGGCCACAGCCACTCCGAGGTGGAATACGCCGTTATAATCCTTGGCAGAAAAGATGAGATAATACTTTCCGTCTTTCTCCACTACATCGTTGTCCCACATTTGTTTCTCGGCCCAGGGCACCTCGTTCACGTCTAATATCACACCATGGTCGGTCACAGGAGCCGTCATCGGGTCGCCGTCAATGCTCAAAACGTGATAGTCTTTCATCTGAAAATGGCCGCCGTCGTCGTCAAAAGCCTCGCCACTATCCCAGTCGTGAGAGGGATATATATACAACTTGCCGTTGAAGACGTTGGCCGACGGGTCGGCCATATAGTCGTTTGGGAATAAATATCTTGCTTCCATCATTTTGCTTTTTTATCGTTCTTGTCACTTTGTGTAAACAGTTTTATCACCTCTTTCACCACCGGTTTGGGCTGATAGTTGCGGTCGAAGAAGAGCGGATAGTTGGTTCTGCCCACGATAGGCCAGTCGTTGAGCCACGATGTCTTATCGTAAACGCCCCAGAAGGTAACGCGCTCCACATGAGGAGCATACTTCAGATAGAGCTTAAAGAAGCTCAGATAGCGGTCGGTGAAGGCTTTTTGGGTCTTCTTAGGCATACCGTTCTTATAGGGGTCGAGCTTTGCCTTGTAAAGGTCGTTCTGCTCTATGCTGGCTCCATGAAAGCCTTCCGGGTTAGGCAGCACGTTAAGGTCGAGCTCCGTGAACTGCACTTTCACGCCCTCGGCAATGAATGCCTGGATAGATTTTTCGTATTCCGTGAGGTCGGGATAGTCCATACCGTTGTGGCTCTGCATACCGATGGCATCTATGCGGCAACCGTTGGCCTTGAGCATCCTGATGAGTTTCACCACGCCCTCGCGCTTCTTAGGACTTGCCAACCAGTAGTCGTTATAATAGAGTTCGGCATTAGGGTCGGCAGCATGGGCAAACTTAAAAGCCAGCACAAAGTAGTCGGGACCTATAATATCCAGGTAAGGCGTGTGGCGATAGCTTCCATCTTCCTCTATAGCCTCGTTAATGACGTCCCATCCCTTCACTTTGCCCTTGTAACGGGTCATCACGTCGGTGATGTGATGATACATTCTGTCTATGAGCACCTCACGTGTCACGGGCTTGCCCAGGCTGTCTGTAAACATCCACTTGGGCGCCTGCGAGTGCCAAACCAGGCAGTGGCCGATGACAGCCATGCCGTTGTCTTGTCCGAACTTCACGGTTCTGTCGGCTTCATCCCAGAAGTAGCGGTGCTCTTCGGGGTGAATAATCTCGCCCTTCATGCAGTTTTCCGCCACGATAGAGTTGAAGTTATCTTTCACCAGCTGTGCCGCGCGAGCGTCGCGTTCCCACACCACGTCGGTGTTGACGGCCGCTCCCAAGAGAAACTTGCTTGTTACGGCCTGCTTCAGTGTCTGTGCATGTGCCACAGCCCCGCTCATGGCGAGAAACGCTGCGGCGATAATGAGCTTTTTCATATTTAGGTTTTGTTAGTTAAGATATTTGTTGTTATTTTTCGTTTCTGTTCGTTTTGCTTGGCCAAAAGCATACTTTCGGCTTGCAAAAAGCATGTTTTTGCGGTGCGAAAAGGCCTATTTGGCGAGCCCAAAAGGCCTATTTCGCAACGTGTTGACTATGAGAGGGTTGTGCTGTCGGCATTTTTCGACGCCGCATCAGCCTCGCTCCTACGCTCTATCTCGCTGTTTATCTTGTCTACGACCTCATCACTCAGCTCGTATTTAGAGATGATGAACATGGCCAAGACAAGCATCAACGCCGGGATAACACACACCAGCCACAAGATGCCTTGCTGTGCCAGAGGGGTCTGCGACACGGCATTCTTCTGATTGAAGTGCACCAGTGCGAGCACCATACCGGGCACAACGCCGCCCAAAGCCATGCCGGCCTTGTAGAAGATGCCCGTCAGTGCGTTGACAATGCCCGATATGCGGCGGCCCGAAGTGTACTCGCCGTAGGAGATAACCTCCGGCACCAGGGCCCACATATAACCTGTTGCGACGATGATGCCCGTTGACTTGACAAACTGGGCCACGTAAACCAGCCACACCATGTGCCGCAAAGCGGGCACCACGGAGATGACATAGAGCAGCGCCATGCCCACGATGCCGATGCTCAGAAAGAAGTAGAACATCTGCTTCTTGCCTATCTTGCGCTTGATGGCGGGCACCATGGGCATGAAGATAAAGGCGGGTATAGAGCCCAGGGCCATGAAGTTGGCCATCTGCTGGCTCGTGCCGTGAATGTTATATATCATGTAATAAGAGCCGGCCGAGTTGCCTATAGACACCATGGCAAACGCCGTGATGAAGAAAAAGGCCAGCACGCGCAGCGGCCTGTTGCGCAAAAACTCAGTGAAGAGGTCGCTCACCTTCACGTTGGCCGTTTCTTTCTTGTCCATCACCACGCGCTCCTTGGTCTGCGTGAAGCAGAAGATGAGCAGGCCCAAGCCCACGAGCGTGTAGATGAGCATGGTGACAAACCACGCCGAAGCATCCTCCGGCTTGTTGGTAGTACCGTCGGGTGAGAGCCACGCCACGATGTTCGGAATGCCGTAAGCCACTGCCAGGCCGCCCAAGTTTGCCATGAACATGCGGGTAGACGTGAGGATAGTGACCTCGTTGGTGTCGCGTGTGAGGCTGGCATTGAGGGCTCCATAGGGCACGTTGACAAGGGTGTAGCACATCGACATGCCCACGTAGGTGATGTAAGCATAGAGCAGCGAGCCGGAGAAACCGTCCCAGAAGCACAGTATGGCGAACCCTGAGAGGGGTATGCCACCTAATACCAGGTAGGCTCTATACTTGCCCAGGCGGGGCGAATGCTTGTCTACGAAGGTGCCCACGAGGGGGTCCCAGAGCACGTCTACCAGACGCACGATGAGAAACATGAGCGCCGCGGCGCCCGGAGTGAGGCCGAACACGTTGGTATAGAATATCAACAGATACATGCAAATGGTCTGGTAGATGAGGTTTTGCGCCAAATCGCCGGACCCAAAGCCTATGCGTTGCAGCCAGTTGAGCTTGTAGAAGCCGTTTGACTCGTTGTTGGCAGTGTTTCTTTTCATAATTGTCAGTTGTTTAGGTTTTGCCTTTTAAAGATGGTTTATTGTTTATTTGTTTGGTTTCATCAGCACTTTGGCGGCATAACGGCCCATAGCCTCGTAGCCGGTGGGGTTGAGGTGGAGCCAGTCGTCAGAGTATTCGGCGCGCAGACAGTCTGGCTTCTGGGGGTCGCGTGCAAGCTCATCAAAGTCGATGATGCCGTCGGCCACCGTCTGGCTTCTTATCCATTGGTTCACCGTCTGGCGTGCCGCCTCGTGAAAGAAGGAGTACCAGCCGTTGCCCTTAAAGGGTGTGATGGTGGCAAGATACACCTTCAGACCTCTGGCATGGGCCTTCTTGGTGAGCGTCTGATAGGCTTCGATGAGCCTTTGTGCCGTTTCTTCGCTGTTGCCCTGCGACAGTCCGATGTCGTTAGTGCCCTCAAAGATGATGAGGGTGCTCACGCCTTGCTGGCCCAGGATGTCGCGGTCGAAGCGCAGCAAGCCCGGTTGGCTCAGTCCGCCAGCCAG
>SAMEA3663095__coassemble_980_pt1 | contig 29576 bp, 18 predicted proteins | sample SAMEA3663095__metabat2_high_PE_003 | metagenome-assembled genome bin SAMEA3663095 (sample SAMEA3663095) | pig gut metagenome | biome: pig gut; feature: pig-associated habitat; material: faeces | place: France | collected 2012
GTCTGTTCTCGCTTCGCTCGCCCAAACTGGGGTTATGGATAAGTCAACCCCTTCGAGGCTAAGTGATTAGTGATGCTTGTTGTCCCCAGTCTGTTCTCGCTTCGCTCGCCCAAACTGGGGTTATGAATAAGTCAACCCCTTCGGGGCTGAGAGATTAGTGGCATTTGGTGTCCCCAGTCTGTTCTCGCTACGCTCGCCCAAACTGGGGTTATGGATAAGTCAACCCCTTCGGGGCTGATATAGACAGCGTTGTTGGCATGTAGGCACCGGGACGGTGACTCTCCTACGATGCTGCACCACTGACATGTGTGACATGGGACGGTGGGCATCCTATGCTCGATAGCATCATAGGATTATCAGCAGATGAGAGCCTCGTAGAGGCTCACTCATCCGTAACCCCAGGTCAGGACGCGAAGCGGACGCAGCCTGGGGAACTGGGTGAACAAGGAAAATCAGCCTCGGAGAGGCTGACTAGCATCTCGGATGCGCATTCCCAGCGTGGCCCTTGTAGACAGTCATTGGTGTGTGGGCAACGAGATGGCGCCCCGCCTACATCAACGTCATATTTATATCCTAACGTAGGGACGTACCTTGGTGCGTCCGCAAGCAAAGAGCAATCGAATGATAAACAATGGAACACCAACACCGTGCGGATACCGAGACGGTGCACCTTTGTGGCACTTAATAGCCATCACGGCTAACATCAGTCATGTTGCCCGTTAAGCAAGAAAGCCATCAGGCCACGCATAACAGTGGCACGGGCAGCAGCGTCTTTGATGCACTCCAAGGGAAAGCCCATGACAAATGTCTTGCCAGTCTTACTGCTATAAGCAACAGCAGCAGATTGTCCTGAAGCATATCTCATGGCCGTAAAAGCATTTTGCACCGGCTGTAGCACATCGGGTGATGTGGTGGCATAATGATGCTCATTGATGTTACGCCACACATCGAAATTAAGTCCAAGACCTGTGATGCCCTCACCTGTGCCAACGGCCAACTTGCCGGGACAAGACAGATGGAAGGTCTGACCGAGAAATTGTCTCTCCTCAGGTGCCGTCATATCAGAACCCACAAACGAGCCACTGACCAATATTCGTCCGCCTCTACCAACATAATCTGCCACGAGCCGCCGCATGGTGGGAGTGAAAGTTTTATAGTAAACCAGTGAATGACCATCATAACATTCCTGTCCCAGTAGGAGGTCGGTGCAACTATAATCAGCCATACGCACTGATCCGCTTTCCACAGCATCGGCCGAGCAGCTCACCACATTATACGCCTTGGCTGTGCGCAAGGCATCGGCGTGTTCCTTTACATAATCGAAGTTGTTGCCGGCCACAAAGGTGCCCACCAGCTCTTGCCCGCTGTAGCCCAACGCACCGGGCCCCTCTTTTCCGGCCTGCGAGACATTGAAGCATTGCTGCGTGCCACACCATCCGGCCGTAGGACCCAAGGTGAGTCCTGGGTCGGCATTGAGGTCAAAGCCCTGAAGCGAGTCGGTGTTGATGACGGCGGGCGATGAGAGTCGGTGAAAACCATTCACCACAAGCACCGTTTGCTTGGCGCCGGGCTGCCATACAACAGACAGCACTTCGGTGGGGAAGCTCTCTCCGCCGCGGTTGCAGGCTGTTATCTTAAAGCTGTAAGTGATGCCCGGCTTTACATCCACCTCACATTCGCGTCCCTGAACCTGTGTGGCATTGTTGAAGTCGCCGTTGCCTATAGCTACATATACATTATAAGATGTGGCACGTGCCGTAGGTTCAAGAGGGTCAGCCACGGGTTGCCATGACAGCCTCACCTTGCCGGGAGCCGCCAGGGTAGCCGTAAAATGGTTGGGAGCCAGGGGCTCTATGATGCAGTCTTTGTCGTGAGCCTTGCACACAAAACGGGCTACTGCCTTATAAATAGCCCTGGCCAAGGTGAACTTGAAGTTAGGGTCCTGCCCATATCTCATGTCGGCAAAGTTCTGATGCGATAGCGTCTCGATGATGATTGCGGGCACTTCCGGGCGTCGGGTCTCGCTATAGTTTCTGTCCCATACGCCTCGCCGCGTCCAACTGCCATACTTAGCGCCAAGGTCTTTGCACACGCCGTCGAGCACATCATCGGCCAGTTGTCTGCTCATGGCCCGCGATGCGCCGTTGTCGAAGCGGTCAGACCCCGAGTTGCCCGTTGTGGTACAGATGGTGAGTGTGCCCACCGTGCCCTGCGGTGCCGTTCCGGCATCAGAGTGAACGGCCAATGACAGCTCGATGGGCACATGCTTGCCCTGCTGGCCAGGCAGATAGCACGAGCCTCCGGAGAGCCAGTTGGCCATGAGCGAGCGTGCATTGATGTCATCGTTATAGTCGTTGCTGCCGTTGCTGTGTGTCACCACGCTGTCGGGTGCCCCCGCCCATTGCGCGTAGTAGCGTGCGCCCTCCAGACATCGGGGCAATCCGCTCACGGAGCCACCGCGGGCTATATTGCCCATTCCTCCGCCAAAGCGCACAGCATCGGCCGTAACAACGCCCTTGGTGTGTGAGGCGTTGGTGAGCACAACACGGTTGAACTTGTTGCATCCCTTATCAAAGTTGAACGTGCCCAAATACACCCATGTGCCGTCGCCCATCCGCTGATTGACACGAAACTCTGTTACCTGTCCTTTGTGATAAACCAGATACTGGGCATCGTCAATACTCTTCTTTTGCGTCTGATAACTCACATATACCGCATGACGACCTTCTTCAACGAAGTTAGGCTGCCAGCTTATTGTACTCACGGCTGCCTTGGTGGTTGTCTTTGCCATGCGGGCCGTACCAGAAGTGAAAGGATTCTCGCCGTCGGTGTAGCTGCCCGGATGTGAGGCAAAACCAGCCTGGGCCGTTGTTCGCCAAGCCTCCTTGCCTTGCAACTCTTTATAATAAGGTGAAGAATGCGTGTCGTTGTCTATCACATACTCGTGCTTCTGCCAGTCGCGCTCGCGCGGTGTAAAGACTATGGCACCCGCATTTTGGAGCATGGGTATGAGATAAGGAATGACAATGGTTTGCGTGTAGAGGTCTTCTGTGGTGCAGAATAGACTGGGGCGTTGCCACTTCCATGAGCCCGTGCGACTGTCATAGTAGCGCCCATGGCTAGCCCACAAGGACAAATGGCAGCCTTGCAGACCGTGCGTGATGTCGTTGGGACGCGAAACATTCGCTACCCAGGGTCTGCCGGAATACTGAATACTCCCCCACCCCAGACCGGTTTTCTCTTGCTGGGGAAGTAGATTAGACACAAGTCGTTCTATAGCTGTGCCTCCTGTGATGACTGTTATCTTGTAGTCATCAAACGGACTGGGCACAGCTTTTGCCAGGTCGTGATAAATGTCTTCTACCTTCTTCTTGCTGAACGACTGCTGGGCGAAGGCATCGCTAGCCGCTATGATAAGCCTTTTGTGCGCGTCATCGAGCTTATAGCTAAGCATGACAGGAGTGTTGCCCGGTTGCCGTTGCTGCATGGCATAGCGCATGAAGTAACGGTTGAGCTTCTTTTCCAACTTGGCAACCTTCTTGCTGCTGTAGCTTTGGGCACTCATTGTGAGTGCTGATACAAGCATGACAAGAGCCATGAATGACCGTGATAGTATTGTCATGCGTCTTCTCCTGTAGTGAAAAGTTCGGGATGCTTGCCTTTGAATCCCTTATAGTATTTCTTGATGGAGGCCATCTCAGCATCTATATCACCTGTAGGCAGCAGACTCTGAGTGCACTGAATCATTTTCTTTTCATAGTCCAGGCCATAGAGCAAGACGGGTATGCGAGCCTTTAATGCTATGAAGTAGAAGCCCTTCTTCCAGTCAGGGTTAAGCGAGCGTGTGCCTTCCGGCGTTATGCAGAGGCTGAAGCGCCTGGCTTTCTGTGCCTGTTCTGCCAGATGGTCGGTCATGCTGGTGTGCTTAGACCGCCATACGGGTATGCCACCCATGTGTCTGAAGATAGGTCCCAAGGGCCAGAAGAACCACTCTTTCTTCATAAGAAAGTTGCTGTGAAGTCCCTCAGCCTTGGCATAGAGCTGTCCGATGAGGAAATCCCAGTTGCTGGTGTGGGGGGCCAGGCAGATGATATACTTATCGGGATGGCTCACAGTGACATGCTTGCTCCACCCCATAAGTCTGTATAGGATGAACTTGCAAAGTTTCTGTAACATGAATATGTGATGAAAAACGGGATTACTGGAGGCTGGCTATCTGGTCGATGATTTCGCCTGTCTCCGTGTTAAACTTTGATATAAGGTCCTTGTAATAAGCCTTCTTGGTCATGCCGGGCTCGGGATGGGATATTCGCCTAACATAGTTGCGGTGCATAAAGAGCAGTGATGTGAGAGTAGCCTCAGCCGTTTCCTTATATTCGCTGGTGCCATAGAGTGACGCTGCCACACATTCTGCGAACAAATCGCTGCAAATGTAGTTGATTCTCCGTTTTAAATCGCGTTTACTTGCCATAGTATATCTCCTTTCTAATAATTAAATTGATTCATTTTCGTTGTTTGATATCTAAGAAAAAAGCTCATGCCCACTACTTTCTACTGATGCGGAAGGCCCGCAACCCAGTCTTATCGCTTCGCTGAATGAGACCCAAAATCAAGTCAGAAGGCCCTGTAAGGATGAACTTTAACCGTTCAAAGTTATAAAAAAATTGCTTAACTGCAAGGTGAAAGATGAAAAATTTGCTTCAAATTGCATTTTTTTAGTCTATTCTTCGGCTTTTACAAGGAAATCGAGTATATTTGCAAAGCATATCAGCAGATGTGTTACCATGAATTAAAATATAACCAAACATGAAAATGAGCGCATTGCAGCTAATGAGAGCTGCTTACAAACCACAGATTCCAAAAGCATTGGAAGGTGCTGTACGGGTGGAGGAAGAAACCGCCCTGACCAGTGCTGACGACCAGGAGACTATCAAAAAACTTTTTCCTTGCACTTACGGAATGCCGTTAGTGAAGTTTGTTCCTGCTGAAAAGATGGACCATCCCAAGTTTAACGTGGGTGTCATATTGAGCGGCGGACAGGCGCCCGGAGGACATAACGTGATTTGCGGACTATTTGACGAGATAAAGCGCATCAATCCAGAGAACCGCATGTACGGCTTTCTGATGGGGCCGGAGGGACTTATAGAGCACAACTATAAAGAGCTTACGAAAGACATCATAGACCAATACCGCAACACGGGAGGCTTCGATATGATAGGCTCCGGACGTACGAAGCTGGAGACAGAAGAGCAGTTCAGAAAGGGAGCCGATATAATGCACCAGTTGGGCATCAAGGCTCTGGTGATTATAGGTGGCGACGACAGCAATACCAACGCCGCTTTCCTGGCAGAATATTACAAGGCGCACCATGATGACATTCAGGTAATTGGTGTGCCGAAAACCATAGACGGCGACATGAAGAGCGACATCATAGAGGCTTCGTTCGGCTTCGACACGGCCACAAAGACTTACTCTGAGGTGATAGGTAACGTGGAGCGCGACTGCGACTCGGCACGCAAATACTGGCACTTCATCAAGCTCATGGGCCGCTCGGCATCACACATCGCCCTGGAGTGCGCCCTGGAAACGAGGCCCAACATCTGCATCATATCAGAAGAGATAAAAGAGAAAGACTATGACCTGAACGACATCGTGAACATGATAGCGCGCGTTGTGGTGATGAGAGCTAAGGAAGGTATGAACTATGGCGTGGTGCTGGTGCCCGAAGGACTGATAGAGTTTATCCCGGCCATAGGCAGACTGATAGGCGAACTGAACGAGTTGCTGGCCGCACATGCCGATGAATATCGTGACCTGCCACTGAAGCAACAGCGAAAATATATTCTGGAGCACCTCAGCCCGAAGAATAAAGCCACTTATGAGACACTGCCCGACAACGTGGCACGCCAACTTGCAATGGACAGAGATCCTCACGGAAACGTGCAAGTGTCGCTCATCGAGACTGAGCAACTGCTCTCTCACATGGTGGCAGCCAAGCTGGCTAAGATGAAGGCTGAAGGAAAATACAACGGAAAGTTCGCCGCGCAGCACCACTTCTTCGGCTATGAGGGCCGCTGCGCCTTCCCCTCCAACTATGATGCCAACTACTGCTATGCCCTGGGCATCAGCGCGGCGCACCTCATTTTGAACGGAAAGACGGGATATATGACCTATGTAAGGAACACGTGGAAGGCCCCGTCAGAGTGGGAGGCCGGCGGCGTGCCCCTCGTATCGATGATGAACATAGAGAGAAGAAACGGTGAGGATAATGCCGTGATAAAGAAGAAACTGGTGGACCTGAACGGAAAGCCTTTCAAATATTTTGCTTCCAGAAGAGCCAGATGGGCGCACGACACAGCTTACATCTATCCCGGACCGCTGCAATATCTGGGACCGTCGGAGCTGTGCGACAGATGCACGCTCACCCTCAAGCTGGAACACGACGTGCCCATACAGTAAAGGGCAGAGACCCTTATGGGGAGCCGGGTCAGTCTCCTGCTCCCCATCATCCATATCTCAATAGCGTATCACAGTTATGTATAAAAAGACAAGGAACACCAGGACAACGCATACAAGGACACAAAACAGGCAGAAGGCGCGCCACAGCAGTACGCCCCATCTGTCTTTCCCCTGGCAAAAACTGCCCCGATGGGTGCGATTAGCAGGAAGCATAGCACTCATTGTGCTATACGTATGGGCGTTCTACGTCTACTTTGTAGGCCCTACAGGCTTTAGATGGAGAGCTATCTACGGCGATCCCGAATATCCCTCGGGCTACGAGATACACGGCATCGACGTCAGCCACTATCAAGGAAAGATAGACTGGGACGAGCTGCGCAACGCCATGGTGAGCGGTTGCCCGCTGCGATTCGTTATTGTAAAGGCCACGGAAGGCTCCAGCAAGCTCGACGAGAACTTTGCCGATAACTTCTATCAGGCACGTGAGGCCGGATTTATCAGGGGCGCCTATCACTTTTGGAGCAATAAGAGCAGTGCACGGAAGCAGGCCAACTGGTTCTTGACCAACGTGCATCTGGAGGAGGGAGACCTGCCACCGGTGCTCGACGTAGAGCATAAGTCGCCCAACATGTCGATACCTGACTTCCAAAGAGAGGTGCTCACATGGCTCCACATAGTGGAAGACAAGTACAACTGCAAGCCCATCATCTACACAAACTATAAGTTTCGCGACCAGTATCTGTCGGATGCCCGCTTCGACGACTATCCTTACTGGATAGCCCACTACTATGTGCCAAAGATGGAATATCACGGGCAATGGAAGTTCTGGCAACACACCGATGTGGGAAAACTGCCTGGCATCAGGGGGTATGTAGACCTGAACATCTATAACGGCAGTTTCTACGATCTGCGCAAACTGTGCATACAGCACATCAGCAATCCCGCTGACACGATACCAGACCCTATAGACAGTCTGGATTATCTGCAAGGAAACTGGTGATATGCCCTGCTGTTTGCAGACTACAAACCATGTAGGGAACGGCTTGAGAAACCTTTTATAAATATAAAAACCATCTATCTATGAGAAAAACTTTTATTCTTACCACACTGATTATAGTTCTGCTCTGCGCCAATGCGCCTTTATCCGGCAAGCCAACCGGCCCTGCTGTAACATGGTTTGATGGCGAGCATCCCGTCACCGTTAACGTGTGCACTCGCGTATCGCCCGTTGTCAAGAAGGCTCTTGAGCTCTTTCGGCAAGACATGAGAGCCGTAACAGGGCGAGATGCCGTAAGCTCCAGAGATGCAATCATCAAGATTTATCAAACGGGAGCCGGTGAATCTGATGCCTTCAGCATCAGTGCCAACAACGGACACATTATTATAAAGGGCGACAATGGCAGAGGCACGGCCTACGGCATACTGGAGTTGTCGCGCCTGGCGGGCGTTACGCCTTGGGTATGGTGGGGTGATGCCGCACCAGAACACAGAAGCAGGCTCTCGTTGCCCAACGGCTATTATGACCGACAGATGCCTTCTGTGGCATATAGGGGTATATTCATCAATGACGAAGACTGGAGTCTGCGCAACTGGAGCTACCTGACGGCCGATGCGGGTAGACCTTATGGCAGAATGGGTCATAACACCTACAGGCGCATCTTCGAGCTCATGCTGAGGCTCAGGGCCAACACGCTATGGCCTGCCATGCACCCCGGCACAACAGGATTCTTCCAAGTAGACGGCAATAAGCAACTGGCCGACAGCTTCGGCATCGTCTTAGGCAGCAGCCATTGTGAGCCTTTGCTACGCAACAACGTGGCTGAATGGGACGAAAAACAGCACGGCGAATACAACTTCATCACCAACCGCAGCGCCGTTGAACAATATTGGGCCAAGCGCCTGCAAGAGATGAAGGGCTCCGACGCGCTCTTCACCATCGGCATGAGGGGCATTCACGACGGCAGCATGCAAGGGGTGAAAACCGATGAGGAGAAGCTGAAAGGGCTGCAGGCCGTCATCAACAGCCAGAGAGAGCTCATCGCCAAATATTATAACAAGCATGTCAGCTCAGTGCCACAGGTATTCATACCCTACAAAGAGGTGCTGCAGATATACGAGAGCGGCCTGAAGGTGCCCGATGACGTTACGCTGATGTGGTGCGACGACAACTACGGCTATCTCACCCGACTCTCCGACAGTGTGCAACAGAAAAGAAGCGGTGGCGCGGGCGTCTACTATCACCTGAGCTACTGGGGACGGCCTCACGACTATATGTGGCTCACCACCACTCAGCCTGGGCTGATATACAACGAACTGAAGCTGGCTTATGAGCATCAGGCACGCAAAGTGTGGATAGTGAATGTGCACGACCCCAAGGTGGCAGCCTATGACCTGCAATTCTTCATGGACATGGCTTGGAACATCAACAGCATCCATCACAACACCATCACCCGGCACCTGGCCAACTGGCTGAAAAGTATCTTCGGTCAGGAGCTGGGCGCAAAGCTTCTGACACCCATGCTCACTTATTACAAACTGTGCGCAGTAAGAAAGCCGGAGTTCATGGGCTGGTCGCAGGTGGAATGTGACAATAATCTTTACGACAGAGGACTGACTCCCGTAAGGAACACGGAGTTCAAGGAGAATGTTTTTGGCAACGAGCTGCAACACTACCTCAGCGACTGGCAGAATACTGCAACCACCGTGGAGAAGCTTTCGGCTGAAGTACCGGAGAGCCTGCGCGATGCCTTCTTTGCCTTCATTCAGTATCCCGTAACGGCCGCCGCTGCCATGGCAGAGAAGCAACTGGAGGCACAAAGAGCAAGAGAATGCTGTGCAGGAAGCACAGACTCAACCATCACCCGTCGCAAGCAAACAGCCTTGCGACATGTTGCAAAGAGCCTCAAGGCATATGAAAAGATAAACAATTTAACCGAGACATACAATAAGGAGATGGCTCATGGCAAATGGAACGGCCTCATGGACAACGCGCCAAGAGACCTGCCGGTGTTCAACCCGCCCCTTGTGCCTTTCATTCCCCAGCCTGACGCACAGCTATCCGCCTTGTATTCAGACAGCAAAGAGGGGGCACCGTGCTCATGGCCCGACACAACTGACTCTACCTACATAGCCATGAATGCCTGCAATTACACAACAGCGGGAGCAGGGATAGAGCCCATCCAGATGCTGGGGCATAGCATGAACGCCGTGGCTGTGCCCAAAGGGCAATGGCTGGAATATGCTTTCACCACAACCTGCGAGGGCAAAGCCATGCTCACCACAGCCCTCATCCCCACGCAAGCCAATGACAAGGGCGACATACGCTATAGCGTGAGCATAGACGGAGCAACGCCCATAGTGTATTCTCTCAAGGAGCCTTACCGCTCAGAGAGATGGAAAGAGAACGTGCTACGCGGACAGAGCCGAAGAGCTTCAGCCATCTGGCTCGGCAAGGGCAAGCACACATTGCGCATCAAAGCGCTGGACAACCATATCATCGTAGACCAATGGGTGATAGATTTTAACCCCTCACGCCGTTCGTACATGCTGCCCGTCAACCCGGAAATGTAGGAAATCATTCGAAATAACTACAAAAAAGTCTTATAACAAGCGAGAAATCAAGACTTTTTGTTAACTTTGCAAGGAAATAACAAATACCATCATCTATTAATACAAAATGAAGAAAACTATTCTTATGCTGTGCTTGTTGGCTGCAAGCATCAGCGGGGCAAAGGCGCAATCTTATACGCTGAAATGCGACTTGCCTTATCATCCGGAGAAGATACCTTATTACTCCGATGCCGTGGGGCATGGCTTCGACGTAACCAAAGCGCCCACTAAAACCAGCACCTCGCCTTTTTATTATTCCGTAAAAGTGCCCGACGGCAACTACCGGGTACGTGTCACCATAGGCAGTAAGCACTTTGCCGCACAAACCGTGGTGAGAGCAGAGAACCGCAGACTCTTTTTGGAATGTACACCCACACGTAAGGGAGAGCTAAAAACCTACACCTTCGTCATCAACAAACGGTCGCCACGCATCAACGACACAGAGAGCGTGAAGCTGAAGCCACGTGAGCACGATTATCTTGACTGGGATGACCGGCTCACCTTGGAGTTTAACGGTCCCCGTCCTGCCGTCGCCGGCATCGAGATAGAGCCCGACACCACCGCACGAACTCTATTTCTGTGTGGCAACTCTACGGTAGTAGACCAGATGAATGAGCCCTGGGCCAGTTGGGGACAGATAATCACCAGATGGTTTGATGACAAGATAGCCATCAGCAACCACGCTGAGAGCGGGCTCACTGCCACCACTTTCATTGCCCAAAACAGACTGGACAAGGTGATGACGATGCTCAAGCCGGGCGACTATGTGCTGGTTGAATTCGGCCATAACGACCAGAAAGAAAAGTTTGCAGGCGCAGGTGCATATTACAACTTTGCCTATGCACTGAAGCAGTTCATCGACCGTGTGCGCAAAGCCAAGGGCAACATCGTGTTTGTGACACCTACCCAAAGGCGGTTCTTCGACGACCAGCAGCTCCATATCATGGAGACTCACGGCGACTATCCCAATGCCATGAGGCAAGTAGCACAGCGAGAGCACGTGCCAGTGATAGAACTGCACGACATGACCCGCACCTTCTTTGAAACACTGGGCTACGAAAACAGCAAACGGGCATTGGTGCACTATCCTATGGGCACCTTCCCCGGACAGCAAAAGGAGCTGGCCGACAACACCCACTTCAACCCTTACGGAGCTTACGAAGTGGCTAAGATGGTTGTCATGGGCATGAAGGCTTGTCAGCTGCCCGTCACCAGCCATCTCCTTCCCGACTGGAAAGACTTCAGCCCCGCTCACCCCGACGACTGGAAAACCTTTAAATGGTATCCGGCACCCTTCTATGATAATGTTAAACCCGACGGAAATTAATGTCATGAAAAAAACTTTTATTCTATCAATGCTTTGTGTTGCGGCAGCCTCAACCATGCAGGCGCAGCGCGACACCATCAACATCAACCGTGGTTGGACCTTCCGTTACGACGGACAGACCGCCACCACAACGGTTAATTTGCCCCATGATTATCAAATCTCACAACCTTGGGTGAAGCCTGACCCCAGCGAGAGACCCGACCTGAACAACGATGCGGCCAACATCAAGAGCCGCTTGTCGGCCAGAGGATTTAAGGAAATGGGCAAGGGCATATACACTTATTCGCTCACACCCGACAATTCATGGCAGGGCAAGCGCATACTTCTTGACTTCGGAGGTATCATGCTCACCGGCGATGTATATCTCAATGGCGAGCTCATAGGCGGCACCGACTATGGCTACCTGGGCTTTGAGTGCGACCTAACCAATCGGCTGCGCTTCGGCCAACCTAACGAAATAAAAGTGATATGCGACACGCAAGGGCCAAAGAACTCACGCTGGTACACCGGCGGTGGACTCTATCGCGACGTGAACGTTATCCTTACTCCCAAGCGACTCTATTTTGAGCGGCACCCACTTTATATAACCACCAAGAACAACAATGAGGTAGACATACAGGCCAACCTCACTTATCAAGACCGCGTAAAGGCGGTGAGGCTGGGCGTGCGCATCCTCGATGCCAACGGCAAGGTGGCTGCCGAACAAACATCCGACCTGACCTATTATCCCTCATGGCGCACTCGCGAATACAAATTGCCGCCTTTGGCCATGCCCAATGCCCATGTGTGGGACCTCGACAACCCTTATCTATACACCGCCGAGGTAACTCTATACGACTCATTAGGTCAGGTAGCCGACCGCGTTACCGAGCCTTTCGGCATCAGAACCATTTCTTTCGGTCCTGAATACGGCTTCAAGCTCAATGGAAAGAAGGTGCTGCTCAAGGGCAATGCCAATCATCACGGGCTGGGCTGTCTGGGGGCTGCGGCCTTCCCCCGGGCCATTGAGAAGCGCGTCAAGCTGCTCAAAGAGTTTGGCTTCAACACCATCAGATGCTCACACAACCCCTACAGTGAAGACCTATATAAGTTATGCGACAAGTATGGCGTGCTCGTGGTAGACGAGCTGTACGACAAATGGCTCCAGCTCTACGCCGGTGGCCGGAAGCCATGGAACCAGATATGGCAGTATGACGTGAGCGAATGGGTGCAGCGCGACCGCAATCATCCCAGCGTTATATTATGGAGCCTGGGCAACGAGCTACAGCAAATGGCCAACATGGATTACAACGACTGGGGCGTAACCGACTACAGACTGCTCAAGACGCTGCTGCACAGATATGACACCACGCGCCTCACCACCGTGGCCATGCACCCCCATTATCGCAGTCTCGACACCAAAGACAAGCCTGCACCGCTTGCCGTGGAGACAGAGGTGAACAGTTACAACTATCGTTACATGTACTTCCCCGGCGATGCCAAGCTCTATCCCAACAAGACATTCTTCCAAAGTGAGGCCAGCACGGCCGATATGGGCCCCAACTTCTTCTGCATGGACCTGAACAAAGTAATAGGACTGGCTTACTGGGGACAGATAGACTATATCGGCGAAAGCAAAGGATGGCCCTATAAGGGATGGGACCACGGCTCGTTCTACCTTGACCTGCAACCTAAGCCTATTGCTTATTTCCTGAAGAGCATGTTCACCGAGCAACCCGTGGTGCACGCAGCCGTTCTGGAGAAGCAACAGGGCGTGAAGCAGTGGAACGGTATTAATGTGGGTACAGCCGACATGTCTGAGAACTGGAACCGTAACGCGGGCGACACGCTCACGCTGAACATCTTCACCAACTGCGATGAGGTGGAGCTCAAGCTGAACGGCCGCTCGCTCGGCAAACGCGCCAACAGCATGGATCCCAAGCAACGCGACAAGATAGTATGGAACAACGTGACGTGGCAAGCCGGCAAGCTGGAAGCCATTGGCTACAGAAACGGAAAGGCTGTAGCCCACCATCAGTTGGAGACAACGGGCAAGGCTGTAGCGCTGAAGGTGGTGCCCGACGCTGAGACATGGCACGCCGACGGCAATGACTTGCAGCACGTAACCATCTATGCCGTAGACAGCAAGGGCCGGAAAGTGTTTGATGCCAACAACGAACTGACCTTCCTCGTAGACGGAGATGCCACGGTGGCAGGAGTGAGCAACGGCGACATGACAACAGAAGAGAACCTGGCTGGTAACCGAATAAGACTCTGGCAAGGCTCGGCCATGGTTATTCTGAGAGCCGGAACAAAGCCAGGCAAAGTGTCGCTGAGCGTACGTTCAAACATCAAGAACAAGGATTTAAAACTTCAGACTTTCTGATATGAAACTCGACACACACAGACTCATCGTGCTTGCGCTGCTTTGCGCAAGCACCCTTTCACTATTTGCTAAAGACTATATAGTAACAGACTACGGGGCAAAAGGCGATGGCAAGAACCTCGACAGCAAAGCCATCAATGCCGCGATAACCACGGCAGCAACCAACGGTGGCGGAAGGGTGGTTGTGCCGGCTGGCTCTTATCTGTGCGGAAGCATACGTCTGAAGAGCAACATAGAGCTGCATCTGGAGGCTGGAGCCACCATCATTGCCACCACTGATGCCAAAGCCTACGACCCCAGCGAGCCTTTCAACTTCCCGGAGTATCAGGACGGTGGACATACTTATTTCCACAACAGCCTGATTTGGGCTGAGGGGCAGCACAACGTGGCCATCACAGGATTTGGAAAGATAGATGGCGTGGGGCTCACCAAGCAAGACACAGAGAAGGCTGGCAACGTACAGGGAGGCAGCATCGGCATGGGCGACAAGGCCATAGCGCTGAAGGCGTGCCGCCAAGTGAGCATTCGCGACATCACCATCTATCGGGGCGGCCACTTCGCCATCATCATGACGGGATGCGACATTGCCCAAATAGACAACGTGACGATAGACACCAACCGCGACGGAATAGACATTGACTGCTGCAAATATCTCACCATCAGCAACTGCAAGGTCAACACACCGCACGACGACGGCATCGTCTTGAAGGCGTCGTACGCGCTGAAGCGGCCCGTGACCTGTGAGCATATCGCCATAACGGGCTGCGTCGTCACGGGATATAAGCTCGGCACGCTGCTCGACGGCACCTATGTGCCCGAACAAGTGGGCTGGGTTTGCGGACGCATCAAGCTGGGCACGGAGAGCAATGGCGGCTATAAGAACATAGCCATCAGCAACTGCACCATGATGTACAGCAGCGGACTGGCCTTCGAGGAGGTGGACCAAGGCCGCATGGAGAACATCGTGGTGAGCAACATCACCATGAACCATGTGCACCACTACCCTATTTACATTACCACAGGATGCCGAAACAGAGGACCGAAAGAGAACACCAACGTGAGCTACGGCGCTGACATCAGTATAGACAATGTGGTGGCACAAGACTGTGACAGCCTGGCCGGCATCATCGTAACAGGTATGCCAGGTCATCCTCTGCGCAACATCAGCCTGAGCAACATCTATTGTGAATATCGAGGAGGGGGCGAAGCCTATCCTCAAGGCAAGTCTTACAGAGAGCAGGGAACCAACTATCCCGAGCCTCGCTGGGCTGGTCCGACACCCAGCTACGGCCTCTACGCACGCCACGTGAAAGGCTTGCGGGCACAAAACGTGAGGTTCTCGTTGCTCAGACCCGACGCACGGCCGGCTGTTATGACCGAAGACGTGACCGACGAGCAGCTAGATATCAAGACCATAGAACACTGATGACGGCCTTGCAAAGGCCCTTAGGCTCTTAGCCGAACAAAGCCCGCAGGGCTTCCTCTACTTTCCTTACAGGATGAAGTTCAATGTCCAGATGCTTACCCTTGAGCGTCTGGATATTATATTTTGGCAAAATGATGTGCTTGAAGCCCAACTTCTCAGCCTCAGCCACACGTTGCTCTATTCGGCTCACGGGTCTCACCTCGCCGCTCAGTCCCACTTCGCCACACATGCACCAGCCTGTTTCGATGGGCGTGTCAACATTTGAAGAGAGCACGGCGGCTATCACGCTCAAGTCCATGGCCATATCGGTGACGCGCAAGCCTCCTGCAATGTTCAAGAACACATCCTTCTGCATCAGCTTAAAGCCCACGCGCTTCTCCAATACAGCCAGCAGCATGTTGAGACGACGCTGATCGAAGCCCGTGGCCTGACGCTGTGGCGTGCCGTAAGCCGCACTAGACACAAGAGCCTGCGTCTCAACCAAGAATGGCCTGACGCCCTCAATGGTGCTGGATATGGCCACACCCGACAGTCCGTCATGCTCTTCCGTGAGCAACAGTTCCGAAGGATTGCTCACCTGCCTGAGCCCGTATTGCTGCATCTCGTATATGCCCAGCTCTGACGTAGAGCCAAATCGGTTCTTGATGCTGCGCAAGATGCGATACAGATAGTGCTGGTCGCCCTCAAACTGAATAACGGTGTCTACGATATGCTCCAGTATCTTCGGTCCGGCCAACGACCCTTCTTTATTGATATGACCGATGAGTATGACGGGCACGCCGCTGGTCTTGGCAAAGCGCAGCAGGGCCGAGGCACACTCTCTGACCTGCGACACGCTGCCCGCCGAGCTGTCTACGTCTTCCGTCTCTATGGTCTGTATGGAGTCTACTATCACCAAATCGGGCTTCACATCCTTGATTTCGGCAAAGATAGCCTCAAGCGATGTCTCGCTGAGTATATCCACATTGTTACCGTCAGTGGCATTACCCGAATGCTCCAAGATGCGGTCGGCACGCATCTTGATTTGCTGCGGACTCTCTTCACCGCTCACGTAAAGCACGTGCTGGCCTATGTGCAGCACGGTTTGCAGCGTGAGCGTACTCTTGCCGATGCCCGGTTCGCCACCCAGCAGGATGATGCTTCCCGGCACGATGCCGCCTCCCAGCACACGGTTGAGTTCGGCGTCGCCCGTGTCTATGCGTGGAAGGCCTTTCGACGAGATATCCTTCAGATGCTGCGACTTGGCATGTGCCACGCCTTGGGCGGCCCTCACACTGTGGGCGGCATTGCGTGCTGCCGTGCTGCCCGTATCGGCTGATATTCTTATCTCCTTGAAAGTGTTCCACTGACCGCAGCTAGGACACTTGCCAATCCATTTGGGTGAGTCGTAGCCACAATTCTCACACACGTATGCAATCTTGTCTTTTGCCATATCTTCTTCGAGTTTTATAATCTTTCTTCCATCACATTTGCTTTATCGCCCGGCCTTGCGAATCTCATTGTTTCGTGAAAACGCATAAGCCGCTGGTACTCTTTCTTCGTAAGGCGCATGAACGAACCGTGCTGAGGTCCTGTAACGCCCTGAATATCCACAGGGTCGTGAAAGTTGCGCAGATGAGCGTCGGCCCGGCAGATGCGATAATGCTTGGGACGGTCAGAATATTGTATGTAAGCCACACGCCATGTACTGTCGCCTATGAGCTGAAAGGCTGACGCGCCCTCGCACTTCTTCTTGCCTTCAAAGTTCACATAGTCGGTGTCTGAAGGTTCCTTCCAAGGGCCTCGGAGCGTGGGTGCCGTGGTGGTGAAGATGCCGGGCTGTCCGCCCTCTTTCTTGATGAGCATGTGGTAGAGGCCGTCTGAGGGTAGATAATTGATGTCGGCATCTATCGTGGCATAGCCCCAGTCGAAGAGCAAGCGGGGCTTGGTGATGTGGGTGAACGACTCGTCGGCGTAAGAATAATACATCCTGTCATATTTCTCCTCATCACGGTTGAGCATGGAGTAGTAGATGAAATAGCCACCCTTCTTGCCGTCGGGCCACCGATAGCTGCCGTCCCAAAATATTTGGGGAGCCCAAACGCGGCACACACCCGCATAGCTCTTGTAGACATCGGGGCTGGAAGGGTCGCAGAAGATGCCGGGGCCCTGTCGGAAATCGAAGGTCACCGACGACCAGGTTAAGAGGTCCTTGCTTTGCAAAAGGTCTATTCCATAGTTGTCCCACCGGTGCGAACGTCGCACACACATGTCGGTTGTCACCATCAGATAGCCTTTTCCGTTATGTTTTCTGCATATATATGCGTCTCTCGTACCACCTTCTATACGCGCGTGAAGGGCAGGACTGAATATAGAATCGCCGCCCAGTATGTCTTGATAATGCAGTCCGTCGCGGCTCACGGCATAGGCCGTCCACTCACCCTTGTCGCTCATGTGGCAATAGAGATAGCCATAAGAGCCTTTCTGAAGGTTTTGCGCAGAACAACAGAATGAGATAAGGAGCCACAGAGGCAAAATGAGATGATATTTCATGCTTATTTGTTTTTGAATGCAAATATAGCAAATTAATCTGACACTTCGCCCATGAGCAGGAAAAAGAACGACGCGCAATATCGCATATATGCACTATAACGGGCCATTGTTCATGCTTATGCCAAAAAACATGAAGAAAAATTTTGCATTATTAAAAAAAGATGCTATCTTTGCAAATGTTATCCTGAAAACAATCTTTTTACCTTAAAGAGACTAATACCTATTGAAGATTTAGAGCGGTTGCCTGCGAAGGTCATCGCTTTATTTTTTTATATACCCTCTTCGCTTCATCCCCAACGTGCTCCCATCCCATTACGTACAAGTCGTAAGCCTCTATGTTTATGACACTTAGAATGAACGCACAAGTCTTTATCTACATTCATAAGAGACCCTGGCACGGCACGCCGACATCTCGAATAATAACTATAGGTTGTCTGTCACACTATTCTTGTCTTCTTTCCTGAATGAGATGAAATAGGGCTATGGCTATTGCATCTTTCAAAGTTATATCGTATATTTGCGTCTGAAAACCCAATCATGCACTCTTATGAAACACATCGGATATTACGTTCTGCCTCTTTTCATGCTCATTCTTACGCTATTGGCATGTAAGAGTAAGAAAACTATCAGACCGGCCGACATACTAGGGACATGGAACTATACCGGTAAAGAGCCATGCAACGAGTATAACATAGCCAGTATAGATCTAGCCGACAGTAATTATATATGTATAGATCCCATGTTGGGCGATACTGTCTATAGTTATAAACGCTATGCCATTCATGGAGATACGCTCTTGCTATACGACTGGAACAATGACGCATTGGCACTGCGAATGAAATATCTTGGGGGCGACAGCCTGATTCTTGAAGGCAAGAAGCTGTTCTCCAAAGGTGTGATTTTTCGTAAGGATACTGGCGCTATGATATTGAATCACAAGTCAAAAGGGGCATCTGAGATACCGGAAGACTCAAGCGATGTGATCGTCAAGACTTCCGACCCACGCGATTCGCTTGTTGCGCTGAGCAAAAAAAACATGCTACGGGCCAAAGCTATACTGAAAAAGCACTTTGAGACAATAGCCAGAGATAAGACGAACGACCCGTTTCGGCCCAAGCCACTGCCCTTCAATGAATACATACGTCAATATTATGGCAAGCGGAGAGAAGGCCATCTCATGGTGAGGATAGTCATGATGCACTCTATAGATCATTTTTCCGGCCGTCCCAATGCATGGTATTACGACTTGATGCGACAACCCTACATGGTGAAGGATGGCGGAAGAAACTATGCCGACGCTGTCATCGACCTCACGACGGGCCAATTGGTTTGGTTCGTCGTACATGGTGAGGCCTAGCACAAGAGGCGTCGTAGGAGCTTATTCAGACAGCTTACCCTCTTTCAGATCTTCAACCGGGAACATCAAGCCCCGGTTGCTTCTCCACACAATATTTCCCATCTCGATCTGAAAGTGCCTATATCGCAAGCTCAAAGTGCCTATATTACAGTGCGAAATAGGCATTATCGCAACATAAAAAGGGGCTCGTCGGTTATTGGGGGGGAAATGGTGAAATCTGTTCTTCGGTTGTTGATGGATTGTCTTCGCTTATGTTCGCTCTACGGAACGTCCCTACAAGTTGAGCGCGGTTCTGTTGCGTTATGCCTCTTATATCAAGCAGGGAGTGAGAATGGCATTTTATCGCTCATGGCAGGCGGGATAATGACCTTCAACACACGTATTTTCCTCAACAATGGGCGGGCAAAGGCCACGACAATAAAGATGGAGAAGCGCAACGACACCCTCCGTAACGATAAGGAAAAGCATGGCTAACATGATGCCATAAACATACGGATACGAAAAAAGCGGTTGAAAATCAACCGCTTATTCTGCTTTATGTCGGGATTACTGGACTCGAACCAGCGACCTCGCGCCCCCCAGACGTGTGCGCTACCAACTGCGCCAAATCCCGAATTGCGAGTGCAAAAGTACACAGAAATATTGATAGTAGCAAACTTTTGACTTACTTTTTTTGTTCTAACGGTATATTTTCGTATTTTTGTATCTGCAAAACAACTTCACTACAGTAAAAATGCGATACATCATACAAGCTCCGAAGCATATTGAATGCAGCATTGGCTTACCATCATCTAAGAGCATCAGCAACCGAGCCTTGGTGCTTTGTGCGCTGGCCGGCAACAATAAGGCCATTCATCGACTGTCTGATTGCGATGACACCATGGTGCTGCTCAGAGCGCTCAAAGACATGCCGCAAGTGATAGATATTCATGCGGCAGGAACAGCCATGCGCTTCATGACGGCTTATCTGAGCGTTACGGAGGGGGAACATACCATCACAGGCACCGAGCGCATGAGGCACAGGCCCATCAAACCGCTGGTAGACGCATTGCGGCAGCTAGGCGCTGACATAGAATATAAAGGTGAGGAAGGCTTTCCGCCTCTCTCAATCCGAGGCAAGAAGCTAGAAGGCGGACTGCTGGAAATACCCGGCAACGTGAGCTCACAATATATATCGGCTTTGCTGTTGATAGGTCCGGCACTGCAGAAAGGTTTGGTGCTCAAGCTTTCCGGCGACATCGTGTCGCGGCCCTACATCGACTTGACGCTGCATGTGATGCATGAATTTGGAATAGAGGTGGACTGGACCGACGTAGACACCATCAGCGTTGCTCACCAAACCATTGAAAAAAGAGAATATGAAGTTGAGAGCGATTGGAGCGCAGCCTCCTACTGGTATGAGATTCTGGCCCTGTTGGGCGACACACAATCACGAATAGCCCTTCCCGGACTGTATGACAGCTCACGCCAGGGCGACTCTGCTGTACGCTATCTCTTCTCCATGTTGGGAGTGAAGACGGTTTTTCAGAAGGACGAAAAGGGCAACGAGCACATTCCCGTCATCACATTGCATCAACGAAGTTTACAACGCATGAGCTACGACTTTGTCAATCAACCGGATTTGGCACAAACCATGACGGTGGCCTGCGCGGCTTTAGGCATACACTTCAGCTTTACAGGACTGCATAGCTTGCGCATCAAGGAAACCGACAGACTGGAGGCACTGAGGGCCGAACTGCTGAAACTGGGCTACGTGATAGAGATTATCGACGATGACGAGCTGCGCTGGAACGGGGAGAGATGCGCAGCCCTACCCCATGCCGTGATTGACACTTACGACGATCATCGCATGGCAATGAGCTTCGCACCCATAGCAGCCAAGTTAGGTAGCATAACCATCAACCACCCTGAGGTGGTGAGCAAGTCTTATCCGCACTTCTGGGACGACCTGAGAAAGGCGGGCTTCAGCATCACCTCACGGTCTTAACACTCACTGACATGGAAATTTACATCATAGCACTGGCTGCCCTCATTCTGCTGGGTGTGGTAGCAGCCCTGGCAACCAAACTCACCGGCAACGGCGACGATGCGCCCGCAACGACGGCCAACGGCAACGAGACAAAGGGCACGGGCTCTGCCGACTGCTCTACCTGCTCGGGTGAAGATGCCTCATGCGAGCAGATAAACATGATGCGTGCCTCACTCAAGAAGACAGAGTACTTCGACGACGAGGAGCTGGATGCCTTTAGAGGAACCGAAGCCGATGCCTATACCGACGAGCAGGCCGAACAATTCAGCGAAGTGATGACGACCCTCAGACCGCAAGAGGCCCGCGCATGGTGGCACAGCCTGAGGCTAAGAGGTATAGAAGTGCCCAACCAGGTGAAGGACGAGCTGATAAGCATGATACAAGATAATTGACGTGAAAAGCACGTAAAATGCAATAGAAAGCGGGAAAATGAGTTATTATAAATAATGTCACGTTTCAAAACAACTCTCATCTCACTGGCTTTGGTGACCGTCACGATAATCATTGCCAGTTGCTCCACGCAAAAAAACACGGCGCGGTCGCGCTGGTGGCATGCCTTTAATGCACGTTACAACACCTATTATAATGGTACGCTGGCATACATAGACGGGTCATTAGAAAAAGAGAGCGGAAACAAAGACAACTATACCGAGATGATTCCGCTCTACACCGTGAGCAACAAAAGTAGCAAGGAACTGGGCAAAGCCAACTTCGACAAGGCCATACAGAAAGCCGAGAAGGCTATTGCAAGGCACAGCATCAAGCGTAGGCCGGAGTGGACGAAAAACCGCAAGAAGACCGAGCGCGACATAGAATGGCTCTCACGCAGAGAGTATAACCCCTTCATTTGGAAGGCTTGGATGCTCATGGGCAGGTCGCAATTTTTTGAGGGACAGTTTGATGAGGCGGCCTCTACCTTCGCTTACATGAGCCGATTGTTCCGCACCCAGCCTGCCATATATGGCAAAGCCCGTGCTTGGCTGACCAAATGCTATGTGGAAGAAGGCTGGATATATGACGCTGAAGACGTAATCAGAAACATGAAGCGCGACTCTCTGGACTGGCGCGCCGTGAAGGAATGGGATTACACTTACGCCGACTACTATGTACATACGGGGCAGTTTGAACAGGCCATACCTTATATGAAGAAGGTGATAAAGCATGAAATGCGCCGTAAGCAGAAAGCACGTGAGTGGTACTTGCTGGGGCAACTGTATGCTGCCGTAGGCAATAAGCAAGGGGCCTATCAGGCCTTCAAGCATGTGATAAGGCAGAACCCGCCCTACGAACTGGAATTTAATGCCCGCATCTCACAAACCGAGGTGATGGCAAGCGGCGGGAAAGCCAAACAGATGATTGCAAAATTGCGACGCATGGCAGCCTCTGACAATAACAAGGATTATCTTGACCAAGTATACTATGCCATAGGCAACATCTACTTAAGCCAAAAAGACACCCTGCATGCCATCAAGGCTTATGAGCAGGGCAATGCCAAGGCTACCCGCAGCGGTATAGAAAAAGGCGTACTGCTGTTGCATCTGGGTGACCTGTATTGGGCGCAGGAGAAATATAGTGACGCACGGCGATGCTATGGTGAGGCCATAGGCCTGCTCGACAAAGACAGAAAAGACTATGAGCAGCTTTCCGAACGCTCAAAGGTACTGGACGAGCTGGTGCCTTATACAGATGCCGTGCACCTGCAAGACTCATTGCAGGCTCTGGCCAAGATGCCAGAGAAAGAACGCAATGAGGCCATAGACAGGGTGATTGATGCCTTGAAAAAGAAAGAAAAGGAAGAGCGAAAGAAACAGGCTGAGGCCGATGCCCAACAGCAACAAAACCAGAACGGCGCCATTGGCTCAAACAACAATCTGAGCAACAACGGCAGAAACAACATGGCCGACCAACAGAAGAATGCCACATGGTACTTCTATAACCCCATGGCGGTGAGCCAAGGCAAGGCTACATTCCAACAACTATGGGGCAAGCGTCAGAATGTGGATAACTGGCAACGCGCCAACCAGACCGTGGTGAGCAACCTGGCGATGGGTAACACCAACGAGCTCACCGATGCGCAGCGCGACTCTATCGCCCTGGCCGAGCAGAAGCAAGACTCGATAGACCAGATAAAAGACAGCGCGCAGAACGATCCGCACAAACGAGAATATTATCTTGCGCAGATACCATTCACCCCGGAACAGGTGGAGGCCAGCAACAAGATTCTGGAAGACGGGCTGCACCATGCCGGAGTAATCTTCAAAGACGAGCTCGACAACCTGCCTCTCTCAGAAAAATATCTCAGAAGGCTGACCGACAACTATGCTGATTACGAGCACATGGACGAGGTTTACTATCATCTCTACCTGCTCTATTCACGACTGGGACAGGGCGATGTGGCGCAATCTTACGTAGATAAGCTGAAGCAAGACTATCCCAAAAGTCAGTGGACTATTCTGCTGTCAGATCCTTATTTCATAGAAAACAGTAAGTTTGGGGCTCAGATAGAAGACTCGCTCTATGCCGCAACCTACGACGCCTTCAAGAAAGACAGATTTGCCGAGGTGCAAAGCAACACGCAGATATCAGCCCAGAGATTTCCATTGGGTGCCAACCGCGATAAGTTCCTCTTTATAGGCGGACTAGCCAAGCTGAATGACGGCGATGCCTCAGGATGCGTGAAAGACATGAAAGAGGTGGTTGAAAAATATCCGCAGAGCCGCATCAGTGAGCTGGCCGGTATGATAGTAAACGGCGTACAGGCAGGAAGGAAGCTGCACGGTGGGAAGTTTGACCTTGAAAGTATATGGACAAGGCGCTCTAACGTGCTCAACGACAGCGACTCTATACATGCACAGAAGTTCTCACCCGACAGACTTGCCGACTTTAAGGTGCTGCTCATGTATAACCCTGACTCGCTGAACGAGAACAAGCTTCTCTTTGAAATGGCCCGCTTCAATTTCACTAACTTCATGGTGCGCAACTTCGATATCAATATAGTGGATGTAGATGGCTATCACCAGATGCAGCTCAGCGGATTCAGAAGCTTTGATGAAGCCTATCAATACGCGCGGCAGCTGTTCAGCAACAAGAACTTGCTGGCTCAGATGAACAAGCAGGTGAAGCCTTTCATCATCAGCGATAAGAACTTACAGCTCATCGGCACACAGTATAGTTATAAAGATTATGAAGATTTCTACAGCAAGCATTTTGCGCAGCTGAAGGTAACCTCACGCTATCTGCTGTCTGAACCAGCCGAAGTGGCAACGCCCAGAGAGCGCGACTTGGAAGAGGAGATACGCTCAAAGGCTCCTACTGAGGACGACCTGCAAGAGCAGAACAACAATGGCAACGCACAACCAGAAGATGGCATGACCATTCCTCTTGAGCCGGAGAAACCGCAGAACAAGCAGGGCAATCAGCCGGAAGAGAGCATCACAGTGCCGGTGACGGAACCACAGAAGGAGCCCGAGCAGAATGACAACACCTTCACACTGCCCGACGTGCAGCAGCAAGACAAACAGCCGGAGCAAGAGGACGATGACACCTACAAGGTGGAACAACCCGCACAGCACATTCAACCTGCTTCACCTCAGGGCAATGACGAGCAATATGACTTAGGCACCACACCAACCAAGACACAGAAAGAGCAACCAAAGCCAGTCACTACGGAGACTGACAAAAAGCAGACAACGGCCATGCCTACCACCAAGGGGGCGGCTAAGCCCGCTGAGAAAAAGCCGGAGCCGCAGTATCAAGAGCCGCAGAAGCCACTGGATGACACCGGCATATACTTTGATGATGGGTTCGGAACGGACAACAATACGCAACAACCCACCAACAACAATAAGCAAAATCAAGACCTTAATCTTGATGATGAGTATTATGACTTAGACGGATTTTAAAGATTATGAGCAAAGGATTATTACTTTGGGTGGATGATGAGATAGAGCTACTGAAAGCTCACATCATCTTCCTACAGAAAAAAGGATATGATGTCATGACGGTCAGCAATGGCACGGATGCCATTGACAAATGCTCACAACAAACATTCGACCTTATCTTGCTGGATGAGCAAATGCCCGGACTGTCAGGACTAGACACATTGCAGCGCATTAAGGAAATTCAACCTGCCACGCCCGTGGTCATGGTAACCAAGAGCGAGGAAGAGAATATCATGGATCAGGCCATAGGGTCGAAGATAGCCGACTATCTCATCAAGCCCGTAAATCCCAATCAAATTCTACTTACTCTGAAGAAAAACATTCACGAGAAAGAAATCGTTACGGAAGTTACGCAGAGTGGCTATCAGCAAGACTATCAGCAGATCTCCATGCAGATAGCATCATGCAAGAGCTTTGACGACTGGACTGACATCTACCGCAAATTGGTGAGATGGGAACTGGAGCTGTCAAGCGCAGAAAGTGGCATGACAGAGATGCTCAACATGCAGAAAGAAGAGGCCGACAAAGGTTTCGCGAAATATGTGGCCAACAACTATCTTGACTGGGTAAACCCGCAGACAAGACCAGACAACATACCCGGCCGGCCATTGATGAGCCCCGATTTGTTCAGAAAAAAGATATTTCCACTCATCGACAAAGGAAAGAAAGTATTTCTAATCGTAATAGACAACTTCCGGTATGACCAGTGGCGGGTGCTCTCAAAGGAGATAGGCGACATGTTCGACATCGACGAGTCACTCTATATGAGCATCCTACCCACAGCCACTCAGTATGCTCGCAACGCCATCTTCAGCGGTCTGATGCCCTCGCAAATAGAAAAGATGTTCCCTGATTTATGGGTTGACGAAGACGAAGAAGAGGGCAAGAACCTTAACGAGGGTCCGCTCATCAAGACACAAATAGAACGGTTCCGCCGCCACGATAAGTTCTCTTATCATAAGATTAACGATTCTACTGGCGCCGAAAAGTTCATGCAGCAGTTCAACAACCTGCAACAAAACAACTTAAACGTTCTGGTGGTGAACTTCATCGACATGCTGTCGCATGCACGCACAGAGATGAAGATGGTGAGAGAGCTGGCCAGCAACGAGAGTGCCTACCGCTCCATCACGCTCAGTTGGTTTCAACACTCGGTCATAGCTGAGGTGTTCAGGCTTCTCGCACGCACCGACTATACTGTGGTCATCACTACCGACCATGGCTCTATCAGAGCAACCAAGCCCATCAAGATTATAGGCGACAAGAACACCAACACCAATCTGAGATATAAGTTGGGCAAGAATCTCAACTATAACTCTAAGGACGTATTCACCATCCGTGACCCCAGAAAGGCCCAACTGCCCTCGCCCAACCTCTCAACATCTTATGTGTTTGCCATGGGCGATACCTTCTTCGCCTATCCCAACAACTATAATTATTACGTGAGTTACTATAAAGATACATTCCAACATGGCGGCATATCAATGGAAGAAATGATTATACCGCTCATCACACTAACTTCCAGAAAACGTTAAACAATCATGGATATACAAATTAAGAGTCTCGACAACATTCAAGAGGCAGCAAAAACATTTCTGCAAAACATGGGCAACGCACGTGTCTTTGCTTTTTACGGAAAAATGGGAGCTGGAAAAACCACTTTCATAAAAGCTTTGTGCGAACAACTGGGCGTTGAAGATGTCATTACATCTCCTACCTTTGCCTTGGTCAACGAATATACATCCGGCAAAGGCGAACCCATCTATCACTTCGACTTCTACCGCATTAAGAAGATTGAGGAGGTTTACGACATGGGGTATGAGGACTACTTCTACAGTGGCAACCTGTGTCTCCTGGAATGGCCTGAGCTGATAGAAGACCTTCTTCCTGAAGATGCCGTAAAGGTAACCATCACAGAAAAGGAAGATGGAAGCAGAATCTTGAGCTTTTAGCTAAGTCATCTCTCCATCCGCAGTTATTACCTCCTTTTTTTTTATTTAGTTCAGATAACCCTAAAAGGGCCAACTCAATTTGTTTTGAGCTGGCCCTTTTGATATGTTAAATAATAATTTTGCTTATTATTACTTGCCTTCTTCCATGTCCTTCTTCAGCTTAGCAAGCACGTCGAGGTCACCAAGAGAGGTACCTGCTGCTACATTCTGAATCTGTGGAGTAGCCTCCTTGTGGCTGGCATGACGCTGGCGACGTGGCTCATCCTTCACATCCTCGAAGGTACGAGAGTGAGAGAGAATGATGCGGCGAGTATCCTTCACGAACTCTATAACCATGAAAGGAAGTTCCTCACCCAGCTGTGCCTGAGTGCCATCCTGCTTTACCAAGTGCTTAGGAGTAGCGAAGCCTTCGCCACCCTCATCGAGTGTGATAACGGCACCCTTGTCCATGCTCTCAGTAATCTTACCCTGATGGATAGAACCCGGAGTATAGATCTTCTCATACTTATCCCAAGGATTCTCCTCCAGCTGCTTGTGGCCGAGGCTCAGTCTGCGGTTCTCCTTATCTATCTCGAGCACAACAACGTCTATATCTGCGCCTACCTTGGTGAACTCTGAAGGATGCTTTACCTTCTTGGTCCAGCTCAGGTCGCTGATGTGGATAAGACCGTCAACGCCTTCCTCGAGCTCTACGAAGATACCGAAGTTGGTGAAGTTGCGTACACGAGCGGTGTGCTTAGAGCCAATAGGATATTTCACCTCGATGGTCTGCCAAGGATCTTCCTTGAGCTGCTTGATACCCAGGCTCATCTTACGCTCCTCTCTGTCGAGAGTAAGTATAACGGCCTCAACCTCATCGCCAACCTTCAGGAAGTCCTGAGCTGAGCGCAGGTGCTGGCTCCAAGACATCTCTGATACGTGGATAAGACCCTCCACGCCGGGCTGTATCTCAACGAACGCACCATAGTCGGCCATAACAACCACCTTGCCATGCACGTGGTCGCCAACCTTGAGGTTAGGATCAAGAGAATCCCAAGGATGCGGAGTGAGCTGCTTCAAGCCAAGAGCAATGCGCTTCTTCTCCTCATCGAAGTCGAGGATAACAACGTTGATCTTCTGGTCGAGCTGAACAACCTCGTGAGGATCGCTTACGCGGCCCCAAGAAAGGTCGGTGATGTGCACCAGTCCGTCTACGCCGCCAAGGTCAACGAACACACCATAAGATGTGATGTTCTTGACAGTACCTTCCAGAATCTGGCCTTTCTCCAAGTGAGAGATAATCTCCTTGCGCTGTGCCTCAAGCTCAGCCTCGATAAGAGCCTTGTGAGAAACAACCACGTTGCGGAATTCCTGGTTAATCTTAACAACCTTGAACTCCATGGTCTTGCCCACGAAGATGTCGTAGTCGCGGATAGGATGAACATCAATCTGGCTGCCGGGCAAGAATGCCTCGATGCCAAACACGTCTACAATCATACCGCCCTTAGTGCGGCTCTTGATGTAGCCCTGGATAACCTCATCCTTTTCGAGAGCCTCGTTAACGCGCTCCCAGCTCTTCTCCAGACGAGCCTTCTTGTGTGAAAGCACCAGCTGACCTTTCTTGTCCTCCTGGCTCTCTACGTAAACCTCTACCTTGTCGCCGGGCTTGAGGTCGGGATTGTAACGGAACTCAGAAGCAGGAATGATGCCATCGCTCTTGTAGCCGATGTTTACAACCACTTCCTTCTTGTCTACGGCAATCACTGTGCCCTCAACAACTTGGTGCTCCTGAATCTTGTTCAGGGTTTCATCGTAGGCCTTCTCGAGCTCTTCTTTCTGCCCCTCAACCTTTCCGCCGTTCTCAAACTCATCCCAGTTGAAGTCTGCCAACGGTTGTACGTTCTTTAAATCTGACATAAATGTTTTTAAAAAATAAATGTTTAATTAATAAAGTTAGACTTTATGTTAATTACAGTATGGACACACTTCGCCCAAACCGGCTGCAAAGTTACTCACTTTTAATAGATTATGCAAACTTAGCCACGGCTTTTTTGCGTTGATGAGACAAGTTTTTTATAAAAAGGCAACCTGCGATGTAGCGTGTCGGAGCAAAGCAGGGTATATAATTAAGGTGTGATAAAAGGGCTGCGCCTGAATCGCAAGGAGGCGATGCCCAGGCGTTAACAATATTGTAACTTGATGGAAAAACTCTTGTCAAACACAAGAAACGGCATTGAAACATTTACCAACTATCTTTGCATCGTAATCGAAATAATGACAGAATGCTAAGAGGCTCCGTATGCTTGTAATCTCAGGATGGCTATCGGGCATAGGATGCCAACCGTCACGTGGCACACATGCCAGTGGTCGCAGCATCGTAGGAGAGTCAACGTCCCGTGGCACACATGCCAACAACGCTATCTATCTCTCAGCCCCGAAGGGGTTGACTTATCCATAACCCCAGTTTGGGCGAGCGAAGCGAGAACAGACTGGGGAAGTTCCCTGTAATCATTCTATTGCGATAATCAGCAGTTGTAGTGGCCGCGCCTTGTGCCGGCCAACATCCTTGTGCACCAGAGCTTGTAGGAATACATCTTCAG
>SAMEA3663095__coassemble_986_pt1 | contig 29144 bp, 30 predicted proteins | sample SAMEA3663095__metabat2_high_PE_003 | metagenome-assembled genome bin SAMEA3663095 (sample SAMEA3663095) | pig gut metagenome | biome: pig gut; feature: pig-associated habitat; material: faeces | place: France | collected 2012
GAGCGGTGCACAAAGAAAGAGGATGACGTAGCACGCCCCTCCTACCAGGATGTTGAACCAGAACACGGCGTTGCAGTCGGTGTCTGTGGGCTCGTCAAGGTTCACCAGCGCCTTGCCAAACCCTGACTCTTGCAGCGCGCCGGCTATCACCGTGAAGATGGTTATCATGGATATGAAGCCATAGTCGTCGGGGTTCAGCATCCTGCCCAGCAGTATGCCGAAGGCCAAGCCTATGAACTGCATCGCCCCATTGTTGAGCGCGCCCCACAGCAAGCCACGTGCTGTCTTCTCCTTGAGAGAATCTCCCTTCTTTGTGTTCATCCTTGCAAAGGTACGAAACCTTTCTGATATGACCAAATTTGTGGCGCGGCCCATCGCCATATAGCCCTTTTTGCCTTGCAAGAATGCCTGTTTCGCGAGCTTAAAATGCCTGTTTCGCGTTGCAAAAAGGCCTATTTTGCAAGGTGCTCTGCCACGTGCTGATTATCAGCCACATAGCAAAGCGCGCGAAAGTTGCCCGAAAAGTGAGGCTGAATGAGATAAAATGATTACCTTTGTGGCAAACATTCATTTAAAAACAATAATATTATGGTAATTGATTTCGACAAGATTCCCGAGGTGAAGCAGATGGACTTCAAGGGCGGCAAGGGCGCACTCGACACCCGTAACTTTGAAGATGAGCACGTAAAGATAATGTACAGCACGCTCCGTCCGGGCGCACGCAGCGGCCTGCACAAGCATGAGCAGAACTGCGAGATAGTATATATCATCAGCGGAGAGGCAACTTTCCATTATGATGACAAGGTAGAGACGGTGCGGGTAGGGCAGAGCCACTACTGTCCGGAGGGCCATTCACACTACATGGAGAACCTTACCGACCACGATATTGTATATCTGGCCATCGTGGCTCAGCATCACATGTAAACAAAAAATCCCTTTCTGCCCGGCTGTCATGCAGCTGTGGGCGGAAAGGGACCCTTGCCTTGTAAGCTAAGTATTATTTCTTTTCGGTCATAGTGCCCTCTATGGCGAGGCGTGTCATCTCCACCTTGGCATTAGAGAACACCGTGATGGTCTTCTTGAAGTGGCCGGCAAACTTGCCCGTGCCGTTATACCTCACGCTGATAGAGCCCTTCTTGCCGGGCATGATGGGCTGTTTGTCATACTTAGACACCACGCATCCGCATGACGCTACCACCTGATTGATGACCAAGGGGGCGTTGCCAACGTTGGTAAAGGTGAAGGTGGTGTTCTGAACAGGCGTAGCTTCAGAGAAAGTACCGAAGTCATGCTCCAGCTGGTCGAACTTGATGTCGGCCTTGCCTTGCGCTGCCGCGAAACTCATTCCGCATATAAGCAGCAATGTTATCATTAAAAATTTCTTCATAGTCTAACCTTTCTTTTTACTCTTAATGGTTGCAAAAGTAGCAAATAAAGTGCTAACTTTTTAGTTATGTTGGTAATTTTTTTTATATTTAGCACCCGTTAACACACCGGGCCGACGGAATAATTTATCATTATTTTGCTTGTTTCATCTATTTATATTAACTTTGCAACTTAAATAGATAAGACGAATAACAATGTATAGAACAAACACATGTGGTGAGCTGAGGCTGGCCGATGCCGGCAAGGAGGTTACTCTGGCCGGATGGGTGCAGCGCTCACGCAAGATGGGTGGCATGACCTTCGTGGACCTTCGCGACCGATATGGCATCACCCAGTTGGTTTTTAATGAGGCTGATGACGCACAGTTGTGCGAAAAGGCCAACAAGTTGGGTAGAGAATACTGTGTTCAGGTAAAGGGTACTGTGTCTGAGCGACAGAGCAAAAACGACAAGATGCCCACCGGAGACATCGAGATTATTGCCCATGAGCTGAACGTTCTCAGCCCAAGTCTCACACCTCCTTTCACCATTGAGGACCATACCGACGGCGGAGATGACCTGCGCATGAAGTACAGATACCTCGACTTGAGACGCCAAGTGGTGAGAAAGAACCTGGAACTGCGTCACCGCATGACCATATTGATACGTAACTTTCTGGACTCAAAGCAGTTTATAGAGGTTGAAACACCTGTCTTGATTGGCTCAACACCTGAAGGCGCGCGCGACTTCGTGGTGCCCTCACGCATGAACCCGGGACAGTTCTACGCCCTGCCACAGAGCCCTCAGACCCTGAAGCAGCTGCTCATGGTGGCCGGTTTCGACCGTTACTTCCAGATAGCCAAGTGCTTCCGCGACGAAGACCTGCGTGCCGACAGGCAGCCGGAGTTCACTCAGGTAGACTGCGAGATGTCTTTCGTAGACCAGGACGATGTCATCGACCTCTTTGAAGAGATGTGCCGCATGCTCTTCCGTGAGATTAGAGGCGTTGAGCTGCCTAAACTTCAGCAGATGACATGGCAGGAGGCTATGCGCCGTTTCGGCAGTGATAAACCCGACTTGCGCTTCGGTATGGAGTTTGTAGAGCTCATGGACGACCTCAAAGGCACCGGAAGCTTCAGCGTGTTTAATGAGGCTCAGTATATAGGCGGCATCGTTGTGCCGGGCTGCGCTAACTATAGCAGGAAGCAACTCAATGAGCTTACCGACTTTGTCAAGAAGCCGCAGATAGGCGCCAAGGGCCTTGTTTACATTAAATATAACGAGGACGGAACGGTGAAGAGCTCAATAGATAAGTTCTATACACCCGAACAGCTGCAGCAAGTGAAGCAGACCACGGGCGCGAAAGACGGCGACCTGGTGCTCATTCTTTGCGGCGACAACGCCAATAAGACCCGCATTCAGCTCTGCTCACTGCGACTGGAGATGGGCGACAGGCTGGGCCTGAGAGACAAGAACGTGTTCAAGTGTCTGTGGATTATCGACTTCCCGCTCTTTGAATGGAGCGATGAGGAGCAGCGACTCATGGCTACTCACCATCCCTTCACAATGCCTAACCCCGACGACATACCCTTGCTCGACGAGCATCCGGAGCGTGTTCGCGCCAAGGCTTACGACTTTGTGTGCAACGGTATTGAGGTGGGCGGAGGCTCATTGCGTATACATGACACCAAGCTACAGGAAAAGATGTTCGAGGTTCTGGGCTTTACGCCGGAGCGTGCAGAGGCTCAGTTCGGCTTCTTAATGAATGCCTTCAAGTACGGAGCACCCCCTCACGCAGGTCTGGCATTCGGTCTCGACCGCTTCGTGAGCATCCTTGCAGGTCTCGACTCCATCCGCGATTGCATCGCGTTCCCCAAGAACAACAGCGGCAGAGACGTTATGCTTGACGCTCCAAGCGAGCTAGACCCCAAGCAACTTGATGAGTTACAGATAAGAGTTGATTTACGTCAAGAAAACAAGCAGGCCTAACAAAAGATGAGTTTTTGAGCCTCTTTTTGTGGCAAAGTGTTTGACAAATATTGAAAAAAATCGTACTTTTGCAAGTAGATAAAGCATTAATAGACAACAATAAACGTTGATAAATAATTTATTTACTAGAATTATGGCAGAAAAAAAAGCAACAACAGTAAAGGCTCCGGCTGCTAAAAGAACTGCAGCTAAGAGGACAAGTGTAAAGCATGTGGCTGCTCATAAGGCAGAAGTAGCATTGAATGCTGAGAACGTTGGCTTCAAAGCAGGTGATGTTTACAACGCTTTGGCAGCAGCAGGTAAGGCTCTTTCCGTAGCCGAAATCGCTAAAGAGGCTAAGATTAGCGTAGAAGAAGCTTATCTGGGCATAGGCTGGCTCTTCAAAGAGGGCAAGGTAAAAGATGACAACAACAATATAGTATTGGCTTAATCGTCATTTTGGAATAAAGAAAAGAGGGCCGTTAGGATAAATGGCTCTCTTTTTTTTGCACGGCATGAACTATCAGAATGAAATTATAAAAGTACTGGCTGAGGCAGGAAACAAAGGGCTCTCGGTGATGAAGGTGGCCATCCACGTGCATCACTCGTGCAATACGCTGTTTGATCATGTGCCGTTTCAGGATGTGCATCGTGCCGTTTCGGCTTTCCTCATCAGGGAAACCAGAAAGAAACATCCCCTTGTGACAAGGCTCAAGCATGGCTGCTACAGGCTGAACAATAACGAAGCGCAGCGCCGGCAGCTCACTCTTGACTTTGACAAACAGCAGGAGGAGACCCGAAAACAACCCACACAAGACTGCTCGTTGCAGCTCTTCGAGCAGTGGGATGACGACTGACACTGAACGAACACTCCATTTTGACATATAAAATAACTACCTATATCTAAACATTAAAACAATGAGTAAACAATATCTTCTAGGCTTTGACGTGGGCAGCAGCTCGGTTAAGGCTTCCTTGGTAGACGTAGAGACGGGCGCCGTTGCGGCAGATGCCCACTTCCCGGAGAAAGAAGCACCCATCATTGCCGTCAAGGCGGGATGGGCAGAGCAAGACCCTGACATGTGGTGGAGCAATGCCAAGCTGGCTCTTAAGGCCATTATGACGGCCACGCAGGCACACCCAGACGACGTGAAAGCCATAGGCATATCTTATCAGATGCACGGACTGGTGTGCGTAGACAAGCATCAGCAGGTGCTCAGACCCGCCATTATATGGTGCGACAGCCGTGCCGTGCCCTACGGCGAAAAGGCTTTCAACGACCTGGGACATGACCAATGCCTGAGTCACTTGCTTAATTCGCCCGGCAACTTCACCGGGGCCAAGCTCGCTTGGGTGAAGAACAACGAGCCGGAGGTATATGATAGGATAGACAAGATCATGCTCCCGGGCGACTATATCGCCATGCGGCTCTCCGGAGAGGTGAATACCACCATCAGCGGACTATCAGAAGGCATGTTCTGGGACTTCAAAGAGAAGCGTCCGGCCGACTTCCTGATGCGCTATTTTGGCTTCTCTGACGATGTGCTGGCACCCATCGTGCCCACTTTCAGCGTGCAGTCGGAGCTGTCGGAGAGCGCCGCTGCCGAGCTGGGACTGCGTGCCGGAACGCCCATATCCTACCGCGCGGGCGACCAACCCAACAACGCGCTGTCGCTCAATGTGTTTAATCCGGGCGAAATAGCGTCTACGGCAGGCACATCGGGCGTGGTTTATGGCGTGCTGGGCGACGTGAACTACGACCCCAAGAGCCGTGTAAACACCTTCGCACACGTGAACTACACCCCCGAGCAAGACCGTCTGGGCGTGCTGCTCTGCATCAACGGCACCGGCATACTCAACGCATGGATGCACCGCAACGTGGCTTCTGAGCTGAGTTATGCCGAGATGAACGACGTAGCGGCATCTGCTCCCATCGGCGCCGACGGCATTACGGTCATCCCCTTTGGCAACGGAGCCGAGCGAGTATTGGAGAACAAGGAGACAGGATGCTCCTTGCACGGCATCAACTTCAACAAGCATGGCAAGTCACACCTGCTACGTGCGGCGCAAGAAGGCATCGTCTTCAGCTTCTGCTATGGCATGGAGGTGATGTCGGCCATGGGCATGGACATCCGGAAGATACACGCCGGACGCGCCAATATGTTCCTCTCGCCGCTCTTCCGCGACACACTTGCAGGCGTGTCAGGGGCCACCATAGAGCTCTATGACACCGACGGCGCAGCCGGAGCTGCCAAAGGCGCGGGCATAGGCTGCGGCATTTACAAAGACCATGATGAGGCTTTTGCCACCCTGAAGCGGCTCGCCGTCATCGAGCCGGATGCCGGAAAGCGGAGCGAATATCTTGACGCTTACGCGCATTGGAAGGATGTTTTGGCTGCGACATTGCATTCATAAATCCCCCCAAAGGGTGATATTTCAACCCTTTGAGCAGCGATATATATAAAAAGGTGGCGCATAAGCCACCTTTTTTGTGTTTTTATTCGTATCTTTGTCAGCGTATATTAGTTTTTTTAGGATGAATCATTTAGTTATCATGGCAGGGGGTGTAGGCAGCCGTATATGGCCTATGAGCACCTCAGAGAAGCCGAAACAGTTTATAGACGTGTTGGGTGTGGGCAGCTCTTTGCTGCAACTCACCATGCAGAGATTTGAAGGCATAGTGGCAAAAGATAACGTTTGGGTGGTTACCAACGCTAAGTATGCGCCTCTGGTGCATGAGCAGCTGCCCGAAGTTCCCGAAGATCATATTCTGAAAGAGCCCTGCCGGCGCAACACTGCGCCCTGTATAGCCTATGTGAGCTGGCGCATACGTCGCCAAGACCATGATGCCAACATCGTGGTGGCACCCAGCGACCACATCGTAATGAACATTCCGGAGTTTAAGAGGGTAGTGTCTTCATGCCTGAAGTTCACCTCCGAGAGCGACTCCATCGTCACCCTGGGCATGAAGCCCACACGCCCTGAGACGGGATATGGATATATACAGGCCGACCTGAAGGCCCCCAGCGCCCACAACCATGAGCTGTTTGAGGTGACATCTTTCCACGAAAAGCCCGACTTGGAGACCGCAAAAACGTATATAGAACGTGGCAATTTCTTCTGGAATGCCGGCATCTTCATCTGGAGCGGAGCCACTATCGTGAATGCCTTCCGCATCTACGCACCCTCCATAGCCAAGATTTTCGACGACATCAAGCCCATCCTGGGCACGCCCGAAGAGCAGGACTGCATCGATAAAGTATATCCCGAATGCGAGAATATCAGCGTAGACTACGCCATTATGGAGAAAGCTGAGGACATCTTCGTGTTCCCGGCAGAGTTCGGATGGAACGACCTGGGCACCTGGGGAAGCCTGCATCTGCAGATGGAAGGCGATGAAGCAGGCAACGTGGTGATAGGCGATGGCATCGAACTATACGACACCAAGAACAGCATTGTGCACCTGATGGGCAAGAAGCGTGTGGTGGTGCAGGGCCTTGACCATTATATCGTGGCCGAGCACGACAACACATTGCTCATCTGCCAGATGGATCAGGAACAGCGCATCCGCCAGTTCAGCGGTCAGGGATAAGGCTTGAAGCTAAACCATCTATCTTATAGAGCGAGATAAAAAAAAGGTTGTAAGTCTATCAGGACTTGCAACCTTTTGCTTTATATGAGCCTTCAGAGGGCTACTTCACTTTCTTTCCGTTTATCACAACATTCTTAACCACCGTGTTCTCAATGAGGTTCGGGTCGAACGCATTGGTATCGTCGGTCACGTCGATGTTGACGAAACTGAAGTCGTTGAGCTGATATTTGTCGCTCAGACCCACGTCGAAGAAGTTCTTGCACGTCATCTTGATGTTCTTGAACGATATGTTGTTGCACTTAGAAAGAGGCAACTTACGTTCACCGGGCTTATAAAACTGCGACCAGGGGCGCACGGTGATGAACTTGCCGGTATTGCCCGTGATGTTCTCAACGCTCACATACTCATAGTGTTGTGGTGTGTCTGTGCGCATCTTGAGCCACAGCACGCGGTGCGACTTGTCGGCTTTGCAGTTGCGCAAGATGATGTTACGGTCGTGCAGACTCTCCGAGCCGAGTGTGAGCAAGCCCGCCACATCGCCGTAATGACAGTTTTGTATGAGCACGCGCTCCACAGGTCCGTTCACGCTCATGGTATCGGCCCACGTGCCTTTTCCGCCCTTCAGCACCACGGCATCGTCGTTCACGTTCATGTAGCAGCCGTCTACCAAGAAGTCATGACATTTGTCTATGTCTATGGCATCGGTGCTGGGACCTTTCACCGGACCGTCGGTCACGGCATAGATGTAGCAGTCCAGATAGCGCACATGGTCTGAATTGTAAACGTGATTGGTCCAGAACGGCGAGTTTTGCAGCCTTACGTCTTGCACGGTAACGTTAGAACTGTTGGATATATACACCAGCCTGGGCCTCTGCGCGTCTTTGTTGGTGCATTTAGGGTTCCACTTACGTCTTATCCAGAACTCATTCCAGTAGTGATAGCCGTTGCCGTCTATCGTGCCTTTTCCGCATATCACGAAGCCGTTGTTGTGGTCAGCGTTCACCAAGGCGGCGAAGTAAGGGCAAGTCTCACCCTCTATGCGCGTCTCCACAATGGCAAAGTTGGCTATTCGGTCAGAGCCTTTCAGCTTGCCCCCTTCGTCAACCATCAGCCTAGTGCCCTTCTTAAAGAACAGCGAACCAGACAGATACGTGCCCTTGGGCACCACAATCAGGCCGCCACCCTCTTGTGCCGCCTTGTCTATCACGGCCTGTATAGCCTCTGTCTGCACCACGGTGGAGTCTTGTTTCACGCCATAGTCAGTTATCACATATTGCTTTCCGAGAGTGCTGGGGTCTACCTTGCTGGTGTTTTCGAACCATTTGTCCATCTTGGTTCCGTCGGGCCAGTTGTCGGCATGTGCCATAAGGTTGCCCATGCACAGCAGGGTAACCAGTAAGAGTTGTTTTTTCATTTGTTTAAGAGTTGGTTTTTAATTGTCGGTAAAATTACGAATAAAATTCCAACTGTGCAAGCCTTTGCGCCTTTTTTATGTCCGGGCGTTTTGCGAAACAGGCATTTTGACAAGGCGAAATAGGCCTTTTCGGCTTGCAAAACAGGCCTTTTTGGAAGGTAAAAAGGCCATTTTTACTTTCGCTCGGCTATCCGCCTGACTAACAGACTTATAGCAACAGCCCCTTGTCTGCGCCCATGCCACGGGCCGGAGTGGCGTGTGTGGCATGTCGCAATAGGGATGATTTAGGAGCGGCTGGGATAAAAAGACACAGTGTTGCTCGCATTTCGAACACCGACATATAGAATATTATGCTTATATTTGCCACCGATAAATGAAAGGTATATAGGTATGTGGCACGCTAACAATACTTTACAGCCCCGACGGATGCGTTTTTACGCAGACATACACGACTTGGGCGCGTATTTCGGAAGTGAATTTCTCAAGGCCGAAAGTCTTATCGTTATCTTGTGCTGTCGGGGAGAACAACATATCGACATAGGGCAGAAGAGCATCACCTTGGCGGCCAACGACCTGTTGCTGTGCCCCTTCGGCAGTTTGCTCAGTCATTTCAGAGGCTCAGACGATGTGCTGCTGATGGTGGTTGAACTGGCCCCTGATATGATAAGCCACAGCTTCTTTACCGACGGCGACTTTTGGAAATACGTTGATTTTATCTATAGTCAGAAGCCTGTCACGCTCACCCCAGCCGACGTGGAGCTCTTCAGGCACTATCAAGCCATATATCGTTATCACTCACAACAGCGGGACGAACACTTTCATGCCGACATCTTACAATTTCTGAATTCTGAACTCTTCTACGAGTTGATATGCCTCATAGCCCGCAGCATCACTCCGCAGTATGAGCCAGGACGTGTAAAGAGCACTCAGCCCATGGTGATTTTCAAGAACTTTATTACCCTTTTGGGGCAGAATAAAGGTCGCAGACATAAGGTAAAAGACTTTGCCGACGCCCTTTGCGTGTCGCCTAAATACCTCTCGTCCATAACAAAAGAGGTGTGCAAGAAGTCGCCCAAGCAGATGATAGACGAGGAAATTACCACCGTCATCAAGCAACAACTGCTTTATAGCAGCAAGTCGGTAAAGGAGATAGCCAATGACCTGAACTTCCCGAACCTTAGTTTTTTCGGCAAGTTTACCAAGGAGCATCTGGGCGCTTCGCCCTTGAATATTCGTCAGGGTGGCAAGAAATAAGGCGCTAAGGGTGCCGTGCTGGTGGCTGTGGAGCCCCCTTCTTACACGGCGCAGGTGTGGCTATTGCTGATTGACAATATCCTGAATGGCCTTCTCGCCGATAATCGCGGCGCAAGAAGACAGTGCGGTGAGCGTCACTCCCTCAATGCCATGCAGCATCAGGCTCTGCCCTGTGAGAAGAAGGTTGGCCGATTGGGTGCGTGGAGAAAAATAGGTGAGCAAGGGCTGGCGGCAGTCTTTGCGAATGCCAAAGGCTGAGCCTTGCGGCGTGAGGTTAAAATGACGGTAGGTGAGAGGCGTGCTGCTGAACACCTTTTGCGTTATCTCAGACAATCCCGGCAGCGCCCTCTCAGCCAGAGCTATGCAGGCCAGCGCCTTCTGATGCTTCATGTCTTGATAAGCCTTGTCGCGCCTTCCATCGGGCTGGTCGGCCCACGGCGCCACCTCGCTCCATGACATAGGCGTAAGCAAATCTATCTGTCGGGCATATTCCTCGCCCTCATCGGGCACCCTGCAACTTATCATCACACCGTTAACACCCGGTTCTTGAGGATAAGTCCACACATTGGCTTGCTTGTAGACGTATTGGTTGTAGTTGAAGTATCTCAGCTTTCCGGGCTTCAGCAGCAGCGACACGGTGAACATGCCCGATGTGTTGGGCAGCTTGCCCACGCGCCGGCTGAAGCGTCTGTTGTCGCTTCTGTCCTGGGTAAGCAGGCCGGCCAGCACGGCAGTGAGCAGCAGCCACAGCCTGAGACGGTGGGAGTTGAAATAATCGTATAGGCTTAATATAATTCTGGTCATGTGCTTTGCCCCCTCTTATTGAACGTTCCCTTGTGCTGTGAGGATGCCCATCTCGCGCAGCCAAAGCATAAACCGCTCTCTCCACTGCCTGCACTCGGCCGTGCCTTTGGTTTCTGACGCGCCGAAGCCATGGCCTCCCTGGTTGTACTGCACAAAGCAATGGGGCACGCCCTTGGCCGTCATGGCAGAGTCGAGCAGCTCGGCATTGTGGCGGTTAACGATGGGATCGTCTTTGCAATTCATCAGGAACGTGGGCGGACAATGGGCCGGCACATGCTCCTCCATAGACAGTTTGTGGCACAACAGGGCGTTGTGCTCGTGGTTTTCGCCCAGCAGTCCGCGCCTGGAACGCTTGTGCACGCAGGGGTGAGACATGGTTACCACGGGGTAAGCCAGGCACAGAAAGGCCGGCCACTCGGCCTTGGGCAGCAGCTCTACCGAGCACATGGCAAGGTGACCGCCTGCCGAAAAGCCCATCACGCCGATGCGGCACGTGTCTACATGATAGCTGTCGGCCCTCCGGCGTATGTAGTTCATGGCCTGACGGAGGTAGTTGAGCGCGTCGGGATAGCGGTTGCCACGCAGAAAAAGGCGATATCGAAACAAGAAGGCGGGCACGTAGGCCGTGCGATATCTAAGTACAAAGGCGTTGATGCCTTTGCTTTGCAGCCACCTGCCCACCATTTCGCCCTCGTGGGTGAGGTCGTGCCAGAAGTAGCTTCCGCCCGGACAGACGATGACAGACACGTTTCGGTTGCCCGCGGCGATGTAGGGGGTGAGCTCAACACGATGGTGTACGGACGTTCCCTGCCATATATCGACTTGTGAGAGCGCCTTGGCGGGCAATAGCAACAGGCCGACAAACATGATGAAACAAAAAATATGGGCAGCCTTTTGCTTCATGACTAGTCGTTCCAATGCAGTTCTTCCATAAACCGTTTTATCACTTCGGGCTTGCCAACGTGCTTGCCGTCGTCTTCAGAAAGCTTGCATGTGTCGTTGAAGAAGGGCCATGCGTCGGATATCTTACATGCCACCAGCTTGATGACAATGTTCATTGGCTCTACGTCTTTGAAGTCGTTGGTGAAGTGAGTGCCTATTCCGAACGACGGCTGACAATAGTTTCGGGCATACTCTTGTATGCGTATGGCCTCGTCGGTGTCTAGCGCGTTGGAGAAGATAACCTGCTTGGTGCGCGGGTCTATGTTGAGTGATTTGTACTTATCTACTATGCGTTGCAGCTCCTTATAGTTGTCGCCGGAGTCTATGCGCAGCCCTTTGAAGAGGTTGGCAAAGTCTTCTGAGAAGTTCAGACTGAAGATGTTCCAGCCGAAAGAGTCGTAGAGGTATGTGCCCAAGGCTCCGTTGAAGGTGTGCCTCCAGGCGTTCATGGCTATATGGTTGGCCATCTGCGGGCCGTACATGCCGCCTATGGCGCAGATAAACTCATGTGCCATGGTACCCACGGGCAGCAGGTTGTGCTTCATGGCGAGGTAGACGTTGCTCGTGCCGACAAACTTTCCCGCCCAAGGATGACTCTTGTAGCAGTCGTTGAGGGCGCTTATGGCAATGTCTTCTGCCTGGAATGAGGCTCTGCGGCGCGTGCCGAAGTCAGAGAAAACGCACCCTGCTTGGAGCAATCTCTCGGCCTTGTGATAGGTGCGATGATAAAAAGCGTCGTAGTCTAAGCGGTTGGTTTGCTCTGTTAACTCATAATATAGCTCGGAGATGATGGCCAGAACCTTCACTTCTAATAAGATGGTGTCAGACCAGTTGCCCTCAAACTCCACGTAGAGATGGCCCTCGTCGTCTTGCCAAGCCTTTACCCATGAGGCCGAGAAGCGGAATCCCCGCAGGTAGGTATAGAACCAACAAGGTATGTAATGGCACTTTTCTCTCATGAAGTCTATTTCTTCCTGGGTGATGGTAACATCCTCCAGAGCCTTTATCTGCTCCATGAGCATGTCGGCAAAGCCTGCCGGATAGACCGTGTTGTTGCGGTCTACGAACTGATAGCGCACCTGTGCCAGGGGATAATTGTCTATTACGGCACAGCACATAGTGAGCTTATAAAGGTCGTCGTCGGTGAAGTGATTGATGATTTGTCGCATATTTCTTCTGTTAGAAGCAAGTACTTATTATTGCTGCAAAAGTACGAAATAATTCTGAAACAAGCATTGTCTTGTTTTGTTCAACTGCTTTTTTATGTAAGTTTTTCTGTTCGGTAGTTGCCCACTTGCCTGTTTTGTAGTATCTTTGCATATATTAGAGCTTTAATAATGGGTTTATATGATGATGGAAAAACTGCATACGTGCGCTCAACTCATAGAGTATATCAACGATGTAGGGTTCTTGCCGTTGCTGAACATCGGCATAGAGGGGTGGAGCGCCGACGACGTTATGGATGAGGAATGCCGCTACCGGTATCTGCCGGAGGGCGGATGGGAATGGCCGCTATGGGATTGGAAGGGTGACATCATCCGCGAAACGGGATGCGCCTATGGCAAATTTTTCTGCGGAAAGGCAGCCTTTGTAACCCGCCAATGGTGGCCCGACTTCTGTAACTGGCGCCGTTATAAGCATGAGAAACCTGCGGAAGGAACGGTGGAGGAGGGCATATTGGCTACGCTGAGCGTTAGTGGCAGCATGTCGTCGCGGCAACTCAGGCAGGCATGTGGCTTTCAAGGCAAGGGTATGAGAGGCAAGTTCGACGGCTACGTTACGCGTTTGCAGATGGCCGGATATGTGGTTACGCAAGATTTTGTATATGCTCACGATCGCTCAGGCCGCCCTTATGGCTGGGGATTCTCGTTGCTGGCTACGCCCGAAAGTCTCTTCGGCCATGATGCATGCCATGCGAAGAGAAGCGCAGAGGATTCTAGACAGCGAATGGAAAGTAAGTTGAGAGAAGTTGTTCCGGGCATCACAGACCGGCAATTGAACCGCTTGCTGGGCTGAAGAGTACTTTTTCGGCCTGACAAGGAAGAGAATATGAACAAACAAAAGAAGCATGACGGTGGTGTGCCGCCATGCTTCTCATCTTATAAGGTTGCAGTGTTAATGGTCTTCTTTTAGGCTTGCTGATGCTGCTCTCTGAGCAAGTCGTTGACTGTCTTCACCGGATTGAAGGTGGAAAGAGGTACTTCTACGAACACCGTATTCCAGTCGCTCATGCTTCCATTCCATAGTCCGGGCAGCTCCAAGGCTTTGAGCTCGCGCCCGTTCTTGCTCTTCGAACTGATGAAACCGGCCTTTCGGTCAACGAAATCTTTGAGGTTGAAGGCGTGGCCTTGATAGTCTTTCGTAGCGCAAACCAAGTCTACGGGGTTGAAATGCGTGCCGCTCTTGAACATCTTCACGTATTCCTCGTTGTTGGTGTCTATCTGTGAGCTCTCCAAAATCTGCAGGCTCACGGTTCCGTCGGCGTTGTATGTCAGGAAAGGACCGCCACCTGGCTCGCCCACATTCTTCACCATGCCGCACACGCGCATAGGTCTGTTGAGCTTCTTGCGCAGGTATATAACGAGTTCGGCGTCTTCCAGCTCTTTGATATCGGGCTTGCGGCAGCACAAGGTGCGCTGCACAAAGCGTATAATCTCCTCTAGTTTGTCGTGTGTATAGTTGCCGCTGTCAAGCAATCTGAGATATTCAAAGGCTTGCTTCTGCAGGGAAACGAGTATGCCGGCAAGCAATTGCTTATACGTAACGGTATCTTCTTTGAGCCTGTCGGGCACCACATTGTCGATGTTTTTGATGAATATCACGTCGCTGTCTATCTCGTTCAGGTTCTCTATCAGGGCACCGTGGCCGCCCGGTCTGAAGAGTAACGAGCCGTCATCGTTGCGGAACGGCGTGTTGTCGGGGTTTACCGCCACTGTGTCTGTGCTTGGTTTCTGCTCTGAGAAGGTGACGTTGAACTGCACGCCGTACTTATCTTCGTACTTCTTTTTCTTGTCGTTAACCATCTTTTCGAACAGAGGCAGGTGCTCATGCGATACAGTGAAGTGGATGTTTGCCTTGCCGTTGGAGGCTGCATACAGCGCTGCTTCAACCAGATGTTCCTCCATCGGCGTGCGCGGACCGTCGGGATAGCTGTGAAAGAGCAGCAGTCCCTTGGGCAGCTGGCCATAGTTCAGCCCCTCGGGAGTGAGCATGTTGCGCACGATAGCCTTGTAGTCGCCGTCTTGAAGCATCGTCTTGATGTTCTTGCCATCATTGGCTTTGCACTTATCGCATAGGGCTTCCCTGAACGCAAACTTCTTAATGCCCTCGAAGAAGGTCTTTTCGAAGTCGGTGGTAGGTGCGTCGTAGGGTGCATGAAGGAAGGCGAACATGTTCTTAAACATACGGCTGGCAGCTCCGGAGGCAGGCACAAACTTGGTGATATGGTGCCCGGCAGCCTTATACTGCTCCCATTCGCTTATGTATTTCTTGCGCTCTACCTCGTCAGGTGCCATGATGCCGTTGCCTATAGATGCGGCAGCTTGCAGCTTGAGAAAAGGAAATCCGTGCTTGAAATCATCTAGCTGCTCTTGCAGCTGTTGTGGTGTTATGCCACGGTCAGTAAGTTGCTTGAGGTCTTCTTCTTTCATTTTCTATAATATTTTTGGTATTAATGTATAATAATAGTATGCGTGTTTTAACATTAACTTGTACAAAAGTAGTTACTTTTCGCCAAAAACCGAAATTATTCTTGATATTTTTTATACCTTTGCCATAACATTTCGTGATATTATGGAGGATAAGTTGACTTTTACAGAAAATGAGCGCAACACGTGCATAGAGTTGAGCCAGGATCTTCGGGAGAAACTATCAGACTACATGAAGCCCGATGATGAACACAAGCTTACTATGCAGTTTCGTGCTGCCTTAGATGCTGGCAAAGTGGTTCGCAATGCTTTTGGTCTTAATCCGATAGTGTGCGCGCTTCAGACAGCGTGCATTTGCGTAGAGAATATCGGGCTTAAACGTGACAGCGTATTGGCTGTTATGCTTTACGAGCTGGTGCTCGACGGTTCGCTGTCAGTGCAGCAAGTGGAGACCGATTACGGCAAAGGAGTGGCCGGAATTATTCATGGTCTGGTGAAAGTGCAAAGCCTTTATAAGAAGAATCCTATCATAGAAAGCGAGAACTTCAGGAATTTGCTGCTCAGCTTTGCGGAGGATATGCGGGTGATACTCATCATGATAGCCGACAGGGTGAACCTGATGAGGCAGATACGTGACACTGATAACGAGGAGGCACGGCACGAAGTGTCTGAAGAGGCCAGCTATCTCTATGCCCCGCTTGCACATAAGTTGGGCCTCTATCAGTTGAAGAGCGAGCTGGAAGACCTCTCGTTGAAGTATCTGGAGCATGATGCTTACTATATGATAAAGGAGAAGCTGAACGCCACCAAGCGCTCGCGCGATGCCTATATCAAGCGTTTCATAGGCCCAATAGCCGAAAAGCTCACCGCAGCAGGCTTTAAGTTCCACATGAAAGGGCGCACAAAGTCTATTCATTCTATCTGGCAGAAGATGAAAAAACAGAAGTGTGGCTTTGAAGGAATCTATGATTTGTTTGCCATCAGAATTATTCTTGACTCGCCTTATGAGAAAGAGAAGATGCAATGCTGGCAGGTTTACTCCATCATAACCGATATGTATCAGCCCAACCCCAAGCGTTTGCGCGACTGGTTGTCTGTGCCTAAGTCTAACGGATATGAGAGTTTGCACATCACGGTGCTGGGTCCGGAGAACAAATGGGTGGAGGTGCAGATCAGAACAGAGCGCATGGATGAGATTGCCGAGCACGGTCTGGCTGCCCATTGGAGGTATAAAGGCATCAAGGCAGAGGGTGGCATGGACGACTGGCTGGCCTCTATACGCACCGCGCTTGAGGCAGGCAACGACCTGCAGGTGATGGACTCGTTCAAGAAAGACCTTTATGAAGACGAGGTATATGTGTTTACTCCCAAGGGCGACTTGCTCAAATTCCCCAAGGGTTCGACCGTTCTCGACTTCGCTTATCACATACATTCCAAGATAGGAAACACCTGCGTGGGCGGCAAAATAAATGGTAAGAACGTGTCTTTCCGCAGTGAGCTGCACTCTGGCGACACTGTTGAGGTGCTCACCTCGGCCAATCAGAAGCCCAAGCAAGAGTGGATAAACATTGTGAAGTCGGCCCGAGCCCGTGCCAAAATACGCCTGGCGCTGAAGGAAACGCAGATAAAGGACGGCCTGTATGCCAAGGAAATGCTTGAAAGACGCTTCAAAAACCGAAAGATAGAGGTGGATGAAGGCATCATGTCGCACCTCATCAAGAAGCTGGGATTCAAGGTGGTGTCTGACTTCTACCGCCAGATAGCGGAGGATAAGCTAGACCCCAACTATGTCATAGAGGAATATCAGAAGCTGCGCGACCACGATCTTAACCTGAATAACAGCAAGACTGTGGAGAGCGCACAGAACTATGAGTACGAGAGTCCCGATGAACAGCTGGCCCGTTCGAGTGATGATGTGCTCGTCATCGACCGCAACCTCAAGGGCATCGAGTTTAGTCTGGCAAAGTGTTGCCACCCCATTTACGGCGACCCCATCTTCGGTTTCGTCACCGTGAACGGCGGTATCAAAATCCACCGGCAAGACTGTCCCAACGCGCCCGAGCTGAAGCAACGCTTCGGCTACCGCATTGTGAAGGCGCGTTGGAGCGGTAAAGGCACCAGCCAATATGCCATTACGCTGCGCGTGATAGGCAATGACGACATCGGAATAGTAAGCAATATCACCAATATCATATCTAAGGAAGAGAAGATAGTGATGCGTTCCATCAACATAGACTCCCACGACGGGCTCTTCAGCGGCAACCTTGAGGTGCTGCTCAACGATACTTCGCGGCTCGACTCACTCATTAAGAGGTTGCGAACTGTGAAGGGTGTGAAGACGGTTGAACGTCTCTGATTGGCATATTCACTTGGCATTTGGTGGTATTTAGAATGCAAAAAAACATAAATACTGCCATTCCATGCCCTTTAGAAGAACTTATTTGCGTATATTTGCATGTAGAATAATCATTCTTAAAACATAATAAAAGTAAGAGAAGATGAAGATCAATGATTTCAATTTCGCCGGCCATAAGGCCATTGTGCGTGTAGATTTCAATGTGCCATTGGACGAGAATGGACATGTAACAGACGAAACTCGCATCAAAGGTGCGCTGCCTACGCTGAAGAAAGTGCTCAACGACGGTGGCGCCCTTATCATGATGAGCCACATGGGCAAGCCTAAAGGCAAGGCGAACCCCAAACTCTCACTCAAGCAAATCGTGGGCAACGTAAGCGCAAACCTGGGCGTTGACGTGAAGTTTGCACCCGATTGCGCTCATGCTGATGCTGAGGCTGCTGCCCTGAAACCGGGCGAGGCACTGCTCTTAGAGAACCTTCGCTTCTATCCGGAAGAGGAAGGCAAGCCCGTAGGAGTAGAGAAAGGCACGCCCGAATACGACGCTGCGAAGGAAGAAATGAAGAAGCGTCAGAAGGATTTCGCCAAGAAACTGGCCTCTTATGCTGATGTTTACGTGATGGATGCCTTTGGTACTGCACACCGCAAACACGCATCTACGGCTGTCATTGATGAGTTCTTCGACAAAGACCATAAGATGCTTGGCTTCTTGATGGAGAAGGAAGTGAAGGCCGTAGACAACGTGCTGAACAACATCAAGCGTCCTTTCACTGCTATCATGGGTGGTTCTAAGGTTTCTACAAAGATCGGTATCATAGAGAATCTGCTCACAAAGGTAGACAACCTGATACTCTGTGGCGGTATGACCTATACCTTCGCAAAGGCTCAGGGCGGCAAGATTGGCAAGTCTATCTGCGAGGATGACAAGCTTGATGTGGCTCTCGACGTCATCAAGAAGGCTAAGGAGCACAACGTAAACCTCGTTCTTGGCACCGATTCTGTCATCGCCGACAACTTCTCTAACGATGCCAATACAAAGGTAGCTCCGTCTAACGACATTCCTGATGGATGGGAAGGCATGGACGCAGGCCCCGCTACACGCAAGCTCTTTGCCGATGCTATAGAGGGCTCTAAGACTATTCTGTGGAACGGTCCGGCCGGAGTATTCGAGTTTGATAACTTCACCGGCGGTTCAAAAGCCATTGCTGAGGCTATCGCCAAGGCCACTAAGGAAGGCGCGTTCTCTCTTATTGGCGGTGGCGACTCTGTTGCCTGCATCAACAAGTTCGGCTTGGCAGATCAGGTTAGCTATATCTCTACTGGTGGTGGTGCCCTGCTTGAGGCTATCGAAGGCAAGACTCTGCCCGGCGTTGCTGCCATAGAGGCATAAGCATAGCCTTGAAAATATAACTGCCCTCCATGCCCGATGGCCTGCTGCCTGAGGCCTGGAGGGCTTTATTATGCCCTGATGTGAAGATGAGAGACGATAATTCTGTCTATAATCAGTAGTTTTGTAACAATTATTTAGTAACTTTGCGCCCGCTAAATAGATATATAAAAGTATGCCAGAAAACTACTATCATCACAGCCATGAGGCTGGAACAACTCATACACATCACCATCACCACCATTCTGTAGACAGCAGTGAGCGTGACAAGCGTCATCGTTTGTCAGCATCAAAGCGTCGCAAACTGATTGGCAGAATACTTTTTGTCCTCCTGTCAATCTTGGCTTTGATTATTGTGATGACAGTGGTTTGGATGTATTGGCCTGAGAAATAAGCTACAAACTACTTCAGAAGAAATCCGCAACTCAGCAACAGTCCGTACAAAAATATGTTGCGTGCCGTCTTGCCAAGCACCTTGTTCAGTGCCTTACCCTTGTTTATTCTCACCATCTCACGATATGTTGACACATGTAAAGGCACATAGGCCAGCGTGAGCAACGTGGCATAAGGATGCCCTTTTAAGGCAAAGAAGGCGCCCACTATAACGGCTGTGATGCCCGTAAGCAGGTAGAGCGTCCTGCCACCTTTTGCGCCTACCCGCACCACCAGTGTTATCTTTCCTGCCCGCCGGTCGTTTTCTATGTCTCTGTAATTATTCACCAGCAACAGCGCGTCGGTCACTATGCCGCATGTGAGCGATGCTATGATAGCCACCGACGTGAAGCATCCCGTCTGCAGATAGTAGGTAAGGCTCACCGGAACTAGCCCGAAGAACACCACAACCAGCACGTCGCCCAGTCCCAGATAGCTCAGCGTAGTAGTGTAGAGAAAGCAAAAGGCCACGCAAGCCATGCCCACCAGTATCATGGTCCAGCCTCCCCACATCACCAAAGGCAGTCCGACGACACAAGCCACACATGTGGTTACAGCCATGCCCATGCGCATAGTCCCCGGTGTTATCCATCCTTGCGCACACGCCCGCTTGGGTCCCAGGCGTGTTTCGTCGTCGTTTCCGCGCGCAAAGTCGAAGTAGTCGTTCACAAAATTAGCGTCTATCTGCATAACAAAGGCAAAAAGCACACACAGCAGAGCTGGCACCACGGCAAACGAACGGCCCGCGGGCATCTCGCTCCATGCTATAGACAATCCCACCATGACGGGCACTGCGGCTGCCGCAAGTGTCTTGGGTCGGCTGGCCAGTAGCCAGGCCTTGACCGAATTTACACTTATTTCTTCCTCTATCATATCCTTGATTACTATAAATAACTGCTAATTCTTTGCAAAAGTAAGTATTAATTGTTATATTTGCAAAAAATATTACACTATTTAAAAATAATGGAGTCGCAAGTCAATCTAGACCTTATGCATTTCGTTGAGACGCAGATTTTGCCCCGCTATGCGGCCTTCGGGCGCTCGCATGGCCTCGAACACGTGACGCGTGTCATACGCAATGCCCTTGCCTTGGTAAGCGTTACGGGGGCTGATATAAATATGGTGTACTGCATAGCAGCCTATCATGACCTGGGCATGTCAGGCCCGCGGGCCATTCATCACGTCACCGGAGGCAAGATATTGGCGCAAGACGCGCGTCTGCGCAAGTGGTTCTCGCCCGAGCAGATAAAGATAATGAAGGAGGCCGTTGAAGATCATCGTGCCTCAGCCTCGCACGCTCCGCGCAGCATCTATGGCAAGATTATTGCCGAGGCCGACCGCGATCTTGAGCCGGAGAGCGTCTTCAGACGGGCCATACAGTTTGGTCTTGAGAACTATCCGCAGCTAGATGAGCAAGGACAGTGGGAGCGCTTTGCCCATCATGTGAACGAGAAGTATGGCGTAAACGGCTATATGCGCTTATGGATACCCGGCTCGCCTAACGGCAAGGGCCTGCAAGTTATCAGGCAGACGCTAGCCGACCAGCCCCGGCTCAGGCAGGTGTTTGACAGGATATATGCCGAGGAAACCGGCAGAAAGTGACCCCTATAAATCATGAATATGGATAAGAAAGATTTTATGAGCCGTGCCATACGGCTGAGTGAAGAGAGTGTCAGCAACGGCGGAGGGCCTTTTGGCGCTGTCATAGTGAAGGATGGAGAGATCGTAGCCGAGGGTGCCAACCACGTCACACAGGCCAACGACCCTACTGCTCATGCCGAGGTTACGGCCATCAGAGAGGCTTGTCGCAAGTTGCACACCTTCGATTTGTCGGGCTGCGACATCTATACGTCGTGCGAGCCCTGCCCCATGTGTCTGGGCGCCATCTACTGGGCGCGCCTGAGCAAGATATATTTTGCCAACAACCGTGATGATGCCGCGCGCATCGGATTCGACGATGAGCTCATCTATCGCGAGCTTCCGTTGAGCCCGGAAAAGCGCTCCATACCCTCTGTCGTGCTCATGCGCGATGAGGCCAACAAGGCTTTTGCCATGTGGAGTGCCAAAACTGACAAGACAGCCTATTAAGCTTCATGCCCCCGCTAGGGCCGGTTGTTCTCGGCGGGAGCCTCGCTTGCGTTGCTGATGGCTATGCCGTCGGGCGTTAGATCATGCCGGAAGGTGATGGTGATGTCGGTTTGCCGGTAGCCGAAAGCCGTCATCATGGGTATCAGCACGTTGGCGGCGCTGCGGCAAGCATCAGCTTGTATGTCGGCCAGGGGCAGACTCTTCACTATTTGTTCCCGCCCTTGCCGCTCATAGTTAGACAGGTCTGCGTCGCTGAAGTCAGAGCGCATCAGGGCCACATACCGCTTTACCTCGTTATGGTCTATGCTGCTTGATGTGAGAGCCACCTTGGGCTCGGGCAGGTAGATGGTTAGCTTTTTGCCGTCGCGGCGTATGTCATTGGCCGTTATACTGCCCATGTCGATGTAGCCTTTCACCGTAGCGTCCATCGGAATGGCTATTTGCCGCTGACCTAAAGGCAGGTTGATGTTGAACGGCGCATTCATGATAGAGCCTTTCAAACTCAGCTTGTCGTCGTGAGTTATAATCTTATGTATGTGATATTCTGTCGTGTAGAGCTTGCTGCACTGGCTGATGCGCTGCAGCATCATCTGCGTGGTGTCTATCTGGTCCACCGCCGCTGAGTTGTTTTTGCCTCCTTTGCAGGCCACCAGCAGGATGATGGCCACGAATAATAATTTCCTCATGGGTATATGTTCTTTTCCTGTTTGCAAAAGTAAGGAAACTTTTCCGAATAACTCCTTCCTCGCTCTAAAAACGTGAGATGCCCCATCTTTTTTTGTCAGCTTGCCGTTACCCGGTCTTCGCCAGGGCTTCATACGTCCTATCCTTGGGTTTTCTCTGTAACCCATTGCACGCCAGTAGGTTAACAACACTACGCTGCTTTCTCTGCAAGACGGGCCTTCTTGCGTTGCAAAACAGGCCTTTTTGCAGGCTCAAATAGGCCTTTTCAGCTTGTAAAAAGGCCGCTTTTACTTGCCAGGCAAATATCTCCCGTCTTTCAACTTCGCAGAAATGTAATTCAGAAGATGTTTTTCGGCTCTTCTTTTGTTGTATATCTGTAAGAAAAATCTTATCTTTGCACGAAACAAACATAAAGCCATGAAACTTAAACTTCTACTATCCGGAATTACCTTTTCAGTCGCTCTGCTGGCCGGGGCGCAAACCTATCCTTATCAAGACACCAGGCTCAGTCCTCTAGAGCGGGCACGCGACCTTTGTTCCAGGCTTTCGTTAGAAGAGAAGGCCTCTCTTATGCAAGATGTGTCGCCTGCCATCCCCCGTTTGGGCATACCGCCTTTTCAGTGGTGGAGCGAGGCTTTGCACGGCGTGGGACGCAATGGTTATGCCACCGTCTACCCCGCAACCATCGGCATGGCGGCCTCGTTCGACGACGCTTTGCTGCAAGATGTGTTCACCTCTGTCAGCGATGAGGCTCGGGCAAAGAACACGCTGGCCCGTCACACCAACAGCTTGAAGCGTTATGCCGGCCTCTCTTTCTGGACACCTAATATTAACATCTTCCGCGATCCGCGTTGGGGAAGGGGGCAGGAAACTTATGGCGAAGATCCTTATCTCACCACACGTATGGGCTTGGCTGTGGTGCGCGGGCTGCAAGGGCCTGTCAACGGTCCTTACAAAAAGTTGCTGGCGTGTGCCAAGCACTTTGCCGTGCATAGCGGACCGGAGTGGAACCGCCACACCTTTAACTTGGAGAACTTGCCCATGCGTGACCTTTGGGAAACCTATCTGCCGGCCTTTAAGGCGCTTGTTCAAACCGGCCATGTGGCTGAGGTGATGTGTGCTTATCAGCGACTGGATGGCGAACCGTGCTGCGGAAACACGCGGTTGCTGCAACAGATATTGCGAAACGAATGGGGCTTCAAGGGTTTGGTCACGTCAGACTGTTCTGCCATCACTGACTTTTGGAAACCCGGGCACCATGAAGTGACCAAAAATGCCCATGAGGCATCGGCTATGGCCGTCAGGTCGGGCACTGACCTGGAGTGCGGAAGCAACTACCGCACATTGCCGGAAGCTGTCAAAGCGGGCGAGATAACAGAGGCTACGATAGACACAAGCGTGGTGCGTCTGCTGCAGGCACGTATAGAATTGGGCGACTTAGACCCCGACAGCCTTAATCCCTGGACCAAGATTCCCATGTCGGTTGTGGCATGTAAGGAGCACAAAGAGCAAGCTTTGCGCATGGCACGCGAGGGTGTTGTGCTGCTGCAAAATAAGAATAATGTGCTGCCTCTGCCTAAAAACGTTGCCGACATCGTAGTGATGGGCCCCAACGCAACCGACTCTGCCATGCAGTGGGGCAACTATAACGGTTATCCCACGCGCACTGTTACCTTGCTGCAGGCCGTAAGGCAGAAGCTGGGAGGCAATGTAAGGTATGTCAATGGCTGCGGTCTTACATCCGCTGACGTAAGCGAAAGCCTTTATGATAAGATGCATACGTCTGACGGGGCCAAGGGTATGAAGGCCACGTATTGGAATAATATGAAGATGCAAGGCACTCCTGCCGCTACGCAAGTGCTGTCACAGCCCTTCAATCTGAGCAACGGCGGTGCCACGGTCTTTGCTCCCGGCGTCAACCTTGAAGGCTTCTCGGCCCGCTATGAGGGCACGTTTGTGCCGGAGAGTACGGAGAAGGTTGTCCTGTCACTGGCCTTTGACGACGGCGCCAGGCTCATAGTGAATGGTGATACGCTGGCTGATGTGTGGAAAGGAAGGGCTCGTATACAGCATATCAATGCTCCTTTGAACGTTCAGAAGGGCAAAAGTTATCAAGTCGTAATAGAATATTTCCAAGACAAGGACTTCGGTTTGATGCAGTTTGATGTGGCCCGTCAGTACACTCCCACCACGCAACAGCTGCTCGAAGAGGTGGGTGATGCCGGCACAGTGGTGTTTGCCGGTGGTATATCGCCTAGCCTTGAGGGTGAGGAAATGAAGGTAGATGCTGCCGGATTCAAGGGTGGTGACCGCACAAACATCGAGCTTCCGCAAGTTCAGCGCGACCTCATAGCCGCCCTGCATAAGGCCGGCAAACGTGTGGTGTACGTAAACTTCTCCGGCTCGGCCATCGCCCTGATGCCCGAAACACAAAATGCTGACGCCATTGTGCAGGCTTGGTATCCTGGTGAGCAGGGTGGTACGGCCGTGGCTGATGTACTCTTCGGCGACTATAATCCTACGGGAAAGCTGCCCATAACGTTCTATCGCTCAACGGCAGATCTGCCTGATTTTCTTGATTATCGCATGACCAACCGCACTTATCGTTACTTTTCGGGTCAGCCGCTTTACCCCTTTGGCTACGGACTGAGCTACACAACGTTTAGCATAGACAACCCTGTTGTGAAGCGTGATGAGCTGAAGGTGCGCGTGAGCAATACGGGCCGGCGCGACGGAACCGAGGTAGTGCAGCTCTACATTCGTAGGGTGGCCGATGTCAACGGTCCGCTTCGCTCGCTCAGAGGCTATCAGCGCGTTAGCCTGAAAGCGGGTGAGAGCAAGGTGGTTACGTTCAGCTTGCGCGACAAGAGTCTGCTCACCACATGGGATGCAGGGTCTAACACCATGCGCTACGTGCCCGGTAAGTATGAGCTGATGGTGGGTACCAGCTCGGCAGATGCCGACTTGCGTAAGGTGACTTACGTGGGCAAGTAGTCTGATAGGGTGGGGAGGACGCTCGTAGCAGCGTTCTCCTCACGTCTCTTACTTCGGTTGTAAGCACCTAGGAATGATGTTATAAGGAGCTCACAGTGGCTGTTTGCAATTGTGCCAAGCCATTGCCAGAAGCGCAAGAATACGAAAAGTGGGAAGCCGACTCATGCTACATGAAGTCAGTTTCCCACTTTCTTGTTCTGTGTTTTGCTCTGTCAGAGCGTGTCTTTTCTATCGGTAAGTGCCGGCCTGGTGTGCCTTTTGTGATGTCTAAAAGCCCTTTGGCTTTCTTGCTATGAGCACCGCGTTGAGCAGGCAGTTGGCAAGCATCTGCTCAGGAGTAAGGTCTACATCGCTGTCTTTCTTCACTTGCTTGCCTGCAAGCGCCTCCCAAGTGGTTTGAAAGCACCGGTCGTCGGCCCCGTAAAAGTACTCTTGCGTGTCAGGATCGTGCATCAACTCATAGCGTATGGCTTTCTTCCCCGTTACTGCTTTGATGTTGATGAGCGCGTCATACACCCTTCTGTAGAGCTCACGCTGCTTTCTTGCAGGCTGATACATCAGTCCTATCTCCGGATAAATCTCTTCAAAGTCGTATGCCTGAAGCATTTCCTGTAGTGTCATACAAGCTCCTTTCTTTAGAATTTGGCCATCTTGATGGCGTCAACGGCACATTCGTCGCCCTTATTTCCCAGCTTTCCGCCACTTCTGTCTTTTGCTTGTTGCAGGTCGTTTGTGGTGAGCAAGCCGTAGATAACGGGTATCTCGCTGGTTGAGTTGAGCCGTGCTATGCCGTAGGTAACGCCTTGGCAGATGTAGTCGAAGTGGGGAGTCTCGCCCCTTATCACGCTTCCCAGGATGATGATGGCATCATATCCGCCGTTGAGCGTCATCTGGTGCGCTCCGTAAATGAGCTCAAAGCTGCCCGGAACAGTCTTTACATGTATGTTCTCAGGCAGTGCTCCGTGCTTCTCCAGAGTCTTTACGGCACCGTCAAGCAAGGCACCTGTTATCTCATGATTCCATTCAGCGACCACTATGCCGAAGCACATATTGCTGGCATCGGGTACACTTTCAAAGTCGTAGTCAGATAAGTTATGGAGTGCTGTAGCCATTAATTGGATGCCCTTTCTATGTATTTGTCTATATCTTGATATGCAGGAGAGTTCACATACTTCTTCTTTATATCCTGATATATCTTCAAAGCGTCAGCCTTCTTGCCTTGCTTCTCAAGCAACATGCCTGCTTCTTTGAGGAAGACGGGCGACAATGAGTTGTTGGCATCGTTGAAAGCGCGGCTGTCTGCCATGTCAGCTGCCTTCTGGAAGAGGTCTACAGCCTTGGCCAAGTCGCCGTTGTTGGCGTATGCGTTGGCTGCTGCAGCCACTGCGGCAGGCGATATGTTCTGGTCAGATTGTGTGTCAAACTTGTCAAGATATTCTTGTGCTGACTTCCAGTCGGGCTTTGCCTGATTAGCATAGCACAGTCCGGCATACAGATTGGCCAGGTTTCCGGCCTTTGTGCTGCTGTAGTCGCTGGCTATATTAATAAATCCTGCGTAGCCGGCACCATCACCTTTGAGTGCCTTGTCGTACTGCTGGGCAGCGAAATATGTCTGTCCTTTTGACAATGCGGTGCTTGCCTCATCCTCGCGAGGCTCTGCCACGAAGTTGTTGTAAAGAATAATGCCTGCTATAATCACCACGATAGCGCATACAGCTATGATGATGGGTTTCTTGAATCTGAGGAATAGCGCTTCAGACTGGTTGAGAGCATCACTCTCTGTAGCTCTCGTTTCGTTTTTCTTTGCCATTTATTATCTAATGTTTTGTAGTTTTCAACATCTTTGTTTAAGCGTTGCAAAATTACGTAATTAATCTCATATATTGAAATTTCGCACTGACTTTTTTCGTTTTTGAACCGTAAATGCATTATCTTTGCATCGTTTTTACATTTTACGGTATATGGTATTAGAGAATTTATCGGTCATTAATTTCAAGAATATTCGTTCTGCCTCGCTTCGTTTCTCAGCTAAGCTGAACTGTCTGATAGGTAGCAATGGTGAGGGGAAAACCAATCTTCTTGATGCCATATATTATCTATCGTTCTGTAAGAGTGCCTTCAACTCAGTTGACTCTCAGTCTATTACGCACGATGCTGACTATTTCGTGCTGCAAGGCGACTATGCTCACGATGATGGCGAAGGCCATGAGCAGATTTATTGCAGCCTGAAACGTGGCTCAAAGAAGACGTTCAAGCGTAATAAAAAATCGTATAAGCGGTTCTCAGAACATATAGGCTTGATACCCATTGTTTTTGTGTCGCCGTCTGACGAAAGTCTTATACATGGCGGAAGTGATGCACGCAGACATCTCATGGACGTGGTTATATCACAGTATGATCATGCTTATATGGAGGCTTTAGGGCGTTATAACAAGGCATTGCAACAGCGCAACGCCCTGCTGAAACAAGAATATACTGGCGATGATTCCCTTATGGATATTCTGGAACAGCAGATGGCGGCCAATGGCGAGGTGCTTTATGAGAAGCGCAACCGCTTTGTAAATGACATGGAGCCTATCTTTCAACACATCTATCAGGCCATTTCGCAGAACAGAGAATCTGTTTCATTGCGTTATGTTTCTCATTGCCAGCGCGGTCCGTTACTGGATGTTATACAGCGTGACAGGGCAAAAGACCGCATCATGGGCTATTCCTTGCACGGTTCGCATCGCGATGATTTGGAGATGCTGATAGGCGGTTATCCCATGAAGAGAGAGGGAAGCCAGGGCCAGAATAAGTCGTTTGTGCTGGCACTGAAGCTGTCTCAGTTTGCCTTCTTGAAGAATACGTCTAGCAAGACCACCCCTTTGCTTCTCTTGGACGATATATTCGATAAGCTTGATGCTGGCCGTGTGGAGCAGATAGTGAGCCTGGTGGCGGGCGATGACTATGGTCAGATATTCATAACAGATACTAACCGCGACCATCTTGACAAGATTTTGGAGCACGTGTCATCCGATTTCAAGCTCTTCTCCGTGCAGGATGGCGAGATAAACGAAAGGGAATTGTGATATGTTCAGACGCGAAGTGAAGCCTTTGACAGAGCTGCTTAACAAGTTCTTGAGGCAAGAAGGGCTCGAAGCTCCTTTGCAACAAAAGCGCTTGATAGACAATTGGGAGGCCGTGGCGGGTGAGACGGTGGCGCGTTACACATCCGGCAAGTTCATCAAAAACCAGACTCTTTTTGTCAGGATAGACCATCCGGCCTTGCGTGCCGACCTATCCATGCGGCGTGGAGAGCTGGTACGGAGGCTCAACGAGTCGGTTGGTACATTTATTATCTCTGAAATCAGGTTCATCTCCTGATAGTTTTCACTTTAATTTTCATCTATTGCGATGTATAAAAAGGCGTAGACCGCACGCTGGCAGTTTACGTCTTGAATCTTTGAATTTTCATTTTATACGTCACGTCCAGCCATCTTGTTATCTGGAAATAGTATTCTTAAGGTGCAAAAGCACCCATTTTGCAAGCCAAAAGGGCCTATTTTGTACTGTAAAAGGGCCCTTTTCGTAAGCGTGTACGCAATGGCTTGATAATCTGTATGTTATACTTGTGACGAAAAGACTATTATTCAGCCAGTACAAACATATCACAAAGGTTGATAACAAGCTTGTTGTATTGGCTGAAAGCCATCATTCCGAAGACTGGCTGAGCCTCATGATTGTCTGCATAAACGTCCATTCTTGGCAGTGTAACTTGCTTGCCTGCGAGTGTGAAAGGATAGTTGTAGAGATGGTAAATATTCTCTTGTCGTATGCCGCCATGCCCGGCAATTCTCTCAATATCGGCCTTGCCCTGAGCCACGATGTCCTTCTGATGCTTCATGAAGTAGGAATATGACAGTGTGCCATAGTTGTCATTGCCTGTATCTAGCAGGCCAATGATAGGCTCGCCGTTGTGATAAGCTCTGAGCAGCATAGTGCCATTATCTGCTTTGAAGCATAGGTTTTGCTCCTTGCATGTGGTTTTAGAAGAGGGGATGAGGATGTTATGGCTTCTGAAATCTATCTGCACCTCGCCCACCTTGTCCATAAACGGAATGCCGATGATGCAACTCATGGGGCTCAGATAGCTGTCAATGGAGTCTATGTTGGTCTTTGTGTTATACCTAAAATCCGCAACTATCATCCAATACACGATTAAGGGTAGATTTATGA
>SAMEA3663095__coassemble_1016_pt1 | contig 27724 bp, 22 predicted proteins | sample SAMEA3663095__metabat2_high_PE_003 | metagenome-assembled genome bin SAMEA3663095 (sample SAMEA3663095) | pig gut metagenome | biome: pig gut; feature: pig-associated habitat; material: faeces | place: France | collected 2012
TACAGGGCTTCGGGTAGGATGTTTTTGCCATTTTGAGTTTTAGCGGACAGCAATATTTGTAGATATACATTTGCTGGTAGTTGAGTGCACGCTCATTGTCGGCCGGCACAAAGCGCAGCCAATACAGTGGACGAGTGTGTGGATGCGGACGGCCACAAGGGGCCGCAACCTGCAGGGGATATTCTTTTCTGTGTGGCTTACTGTACTAGGATGCAGACAATGGTTACTGCCTATGTATTAGCCTCAAGAGTGTATCAGCCCCGAAGAGGTTGACTCATCGAGGCTCCATCTGTTTGTAGTCATCACACAGCCGAAATGCTATAAGCGTCTTTGAGCAGGGCAACATAACTCCTGAGGCAATGATGCTGCCTATCTTCGCCAATGTTTCTACCAATGCCTTCGGCAATTAAGATTCGTTTCTTAATGACTATGTAGTTATGCTACATCATATAATAGATGTCGACAAGCTGAAAGCGTAAAAACTATCCGTCCGTCACGAATGATTGATTGCTGCTTTTGAATTCTTTGCTCTAGATAATATAAATAAGGTGCACAACCCACTTAGGGCAATGCACCTTAATATATTATCGGCTAGGCAGAAGCCTTTTTACAGGTCGGCCAGCTCTACTATCTTTTCAACAGCAGCCATCAAGCCATTGGCATCCTTGCCACCAGCCTGAGCATAATGGGGCTGGCCGCCGCCACCACCCTTCATGAGCTTGGCTGCCTCACGTATCATCTTTCCGGCGTTAAGGCTATGGACGTTCACCATATCGTCGCTCAGCATGACCGACAACATAGGCTTTTCGTTATAAACCGAGCCTAACACGCAGAGAAGGCCCTCGCCCACTTGCTCGCGAACCTTGAACACGACGTCCTTAGCTGATGCCGGGTCGAGCGGCAGAACCGCCTTAACCACATGCACACCATTGACGGTGCGTGCGCCGTTGACCAATTGCTTGGCCGTGCGCTCTACCGCTTGCTGACGGAAGCTCTCGATGTCTTTCTTCATGGAGTCGTGCTCCTCAATATATTTCCCTATCACAGAGCGCAGGTCCTTGGCATTATTAAACATGCCCTTCACATAGCGCAGGGTGTCCTCAAGAGCATAAATGGCCTCCTCGCAGGTCTTGCCTGTGAGAGCCTCAATACGTCTTACGCCGGCTGCCACAGAGCTCTCGCCCACTATCTTGAAGAATCCGATGCGGCCCGTACTCTGCACATGGATACCACCGCAGAACTCACAACTCGGTCCGAAGCGCACCACACGCACCTTGTCGCCATACTTCTCGCCAAAGAGAGCAACAGCACCGAGTTTCTTAGCCTCATCGAGCGGCATGTCACGATGCTCATCCAAGGGCAGGTCCTGACGAATCAGGTCGTTCACGATGCGCTCTACCTGACGCAGCTCCTCATCTGTTACCTTCTGGAAATGAGAGAAGTCGAAGCGCAGAGTGTCCGGACTGACATAAGATCCCTTTTGCTCAACGTGCTGTCCGAGTACCTGCTTGAGCGCATAATCCAGCAAGTGAGTGGCTGTATGGTTAGCCGCGCTGCCGTTGCGTTTCTCTATGTCTACGCAAGCCATGAAGTCGGCCTTGACATCCTTTGGCAGACGCTTGAGGATATGAATGCTTTGATTGTTCTCGCGCTTAGTGTCTATCACCTCAACGGTGTCGGAGTCGCTCACCAGCGTACCGGTGTCGCCTACCTGACCACCCATCTCACCATAGAATGGTGTATGGTCGAGCATCACCTCATAGAAGGTTTTCTTCTTCTGTGTAACCTTTCTGTAGCGCAGGATGTGGCACTCGTACTCCGTATAATCATAGCCCACAAACTCTTGTTCGCCCTCTTGCAGCACTTCCCAATCACCGTTTTCAACCACGGCAGCATTGCGGGCGCGTGTTTTTTGCTTCTCCATTTCGGCGTTGAAGCCAGCCTCATCTACGGTATAACCATTCTCGCGGCATATCAGCTCAGTGAGGTCAAGCGGGAAGCCGTAAGTATCAAATAGACGGAAGGCGCTCTCGCCATCGAGCTGTGTGCGCTCATGCGCTTTCAACTCGTCCATATCGCCATTGAGAAGGTTGATGCCTTTCTCCAAGGTACGCAAGAAAGAATCCTCCTCTTCTTTCATTACGCGGCCGATAAGCTCCTGCTGAGCGGGCAGCTCAGGATAGGCCTCGCCCATTTCCTGTACCAGAACGGGCAACAGCTTATACATAAAGGCTTCATGCTGACCCAAGAAGGTGTAAGCATAACGCACGGCACGGCGCAAGATACGGCGAATGACATAACCAGCCTTGGCATTGCTGGGCAGCTGTCCGTCGGCAATAGAGAAGGCCACGGCACGCAGATGGTCGGCCACCACGCGCATGGCGATGTCTGTCTTTTCCTGCTCTGTGACGCCCTCGCCGCCTTTGCCAGACGGTGTTGTGAAGCCATATTTCATGCCTGAGAGGCGTTCTATCTCATGAATAATGGGCTGGAAGATGTCGGTGTCGTAGTTGGAATGCTTGTCCTGAAGCATACGCACAAGGCGCTCGAAGCCCATACCGGTATCGATGACCTTCATGGGTAGCGGCTCTAGTGAGCCGTCGGCCTTGCGGTTGAACTGCATGAACACGATGTTCCATATCTCGATGACCTGTGGGTCGTCTTTATTCACCATGTCTCTTCCGGGCACTTTAGCTTTCTGCTCCTCGCTACGAGAGTCTACATGTATCTCCGAGCAAGGTCCGCAAGGACCTGTGTCGCCCATCTCCCAGAAGTTGTCGTGCTTGTTGCCGTTGATGATATGGTCGGCAGGCACATGCTTCAGCCAGCATTTGGCAGCTTCCTCGTCACGTTCTATACCCTCTTCGGGCGAGCCTTCGAATACTGTTACGTACAAATCAGCAGGATTAAGCTTCAGCACATCCACCAGATATTCCCATGCATAATCAATGGCGCCCTCTTTGAAATAGTCGCCAAAGCTCCAGTTGCCAAGCATTTCGAACATAGTGTGATGGTAGGTGTCGTGACCCACCTCCTCCAAGTCGTTATGCTTGCCGCTCACTCTGAGACATTTCTGAGAGTCTGTGCGGCGCCTTGGCTCCGGATCTTTAGCACCCAGTATGATATCTTTCCATTGATTCATACCGGCATTAGTAAACATCAGTGTGGGGTCATCCTTTATCACCATAGGGGCGGATGGCACGATAACATGCCCTTTCGACTCAAAGAATTTCTTGAAAGAGTCGCGAATTTCATTTGCTGTCATCATCTGTTTATGTCGTTATTATTTATGCCTAATGCAATATATCGTGCAAAGTTACCCAATTTTAGCGTTACAACCAAATAATTCTCGCGGCGATAACTGCAAAAAAAGAAAAAAGCGTTTTGTTGAGTTTATGATTTCAAAACGGCAAGGCAAACATGAGTAAAGGCTCACATATCACCTTGCCGATTCGGTAAGACAGAAGAGCAACGCTGCGACTTACTTCTTGCCGGTGTTTTTGCTGTTGCTTATGCAGGGGGCATTGACAGGATATTAAACATTCTTATTGTGTTATCTCCTATCTTGCTTTTCGGGCCGCAAACGAAGAACATTCGGATAATAGAGACGCACTGCCACTGATGCCTGACGCTGCTCTTCGCTTGCTGAGGCACAGACGTGCCTGTGCGCTGCATGCGCACGCACCGCCTGTCTGCAACTTTATTTCAGCCGTTGTATGCGCAACAATATATTGGGTTTGCCAGGCAGTGCCACCCTTCGGCCATCCTTGTCCACCATGCGCTTGGCTGGGGCAGGCTCTACGGTGTACACGTCGGGCAGATGCTTTACGGTTTGGTTCCAGGTATCTATCACATCCACGGTGAACCGCTCGCCGCCCTTGAGGCGTGAAAAATGGTCGTTCTTTGCCGGAAGCGAGAATTTCCATTGCTTGGGAGCATCAGCTCCGAAGTAGATAAGCCAGGTGTCGGGTCCTGCCGAGGCGGTCAGCCCGTCCCAACTGCGGTCGGCGAGCCGAGGCGCATAGGGTAAAGAAGACAGCAAGTCGCGCATAAAACGAACACGTGAGGGGCTGGTGCCTTGAAACTCGCCGCCCGTTGCCAGGAACGAATAGCCCGTATAATGGTCTTTGCCCACCGTGAAGCACTCGCCATGTGTCACGTAGGTGCCGGCCATGAGCCCCGTCCACATGCGTTGCAGCATCTCCTGACCGGTGAGCTGCGCCCAGCGGGCAGAGTGGTCGCCCTCATAACACACCTCATCAAAGATAATGGGCTTATGGATAATGTTGCGAACCGTAGCGGCACCCTCCTTGTTATAGAGCGGACCTTGGTCTTGTATGCTGGCATGGGTAAAGTAAGGCAAGGCATAATTGATGTAGGTTGCCGTGCCGCCATGTATGGAAAGCAAATGATGATACGGGTCGGCCTCATGCACATAACGGCTCATGCACAACCAGTCGTCGAGGGTCTTGGCCTTCACCAAGTCCCATTCGTTGGCCATAGACCACCATAAGTTGCTGAACGAAGCCAATCGGCTCACCACATACTTGAGGTATCTCATGTTGGCCTCACGTGGCATCCGGTCGAAGCCCCAACGACCTTCGTCATACGGTGTGAAGAGTATCAGGTCGGCCTCTACACCTATCTGCTTCAGTTCGTCGATGCATTTCTCCAGATGCTGGAAGAATTTGGGGTCGAAACGCGAGTAGTCCCACACGTAGCGAGTGTGCCCCGTGCTGTCTTTTTGGCTGGAAAGCAGCTTGAAGGGATAGAGGCTTGGGAGCTCGTTCACACTGTTGTTGGGAAAGACGCAGAACCTCAGTTTGTTGAAACCTGCTTTGCCAAGCGACTGCAAGGTGAGCTGCTGACGGTCCTCGGAGGCATGTATCCAGGCATAAGACGTGGTGCCCACGGGGTCATAGCGCAACCCGTCGGCATAACAGAACGATTGGTCGGGCCCCACCTGCACCATGCCATGCTCGCCGGCAGCGGGTGCCGTGCACTCTATCTCGCCGCGCTTGCCGTTCAACTCGGCTACGCCCGATGTGGTAACATACCTCCACCGCCCCTGCTTGGTGGGCATGAAGCGCACCCTGAAGGTGTCGTCGCCGTCATAAAAGCCGCACACCCTCACGGTATCGGCCGTGGCGTCGTGTATGAACATGGCCGACAGCTCTACGTCGGTAAAGGGATTTTGAGGGGTGTGATACTTATACGAGGCCTCAAACCGAGACCATTGGGCCACGCGCTCTTGCGCCCTCAAAGAGAGCAAGGGCAGAAAAGACAACACTGAAAGCAACAAAATTTGGTTTTTCTTCATGATATTTCCGTTTATATCATGACGCACCATCCGTCTTTTTATACTCAGAAAGGTGCATATTTCTCTGTACTTCATTCTCTGTAATGGCGATGTTATCCATACAGCCCGGCTTGTTACCTATTAAATAATAGAATTGGGGAAGACATAAGGAACAAAATGAAGCAAAAAAAAAGAAAGCATTAAAAAACAAATTATATGGACTGACATGATGGTTCTTCGGCAAAAAAAACGTAACTTTGCCCAAACAATCAAAGAGCGAGAGCATGGAAAATGAGAAAAACAGCCCCGTGCAGCCCGACAACGAGACCGCAAAGGGCAACATGGTAGATACTAGCAAGATACAGTTGGATGATGACAGGCGCTACTATAACATCAAGGAGGTGGCTGAGATGTTTCATGTGCGCCCCAGCCTATTGCGCTTCTGGGAGCAGGAGTTTCCGCATCTGCGCCCCAAGACAACGGGCAACAAAGTGCGACAATACAGCAAACAGGATATAGCACAGCTCAAAGTGATATACAATCTGGTGAAAGTGAGGGGCTTTAAGCTCTCCGCCGCACGCAAGATGCTGCAACAAAACCGTTCGGGAGCTGACAAATCGGCTGAGATTCTCAACAGTCTCATCTCGGTGCGCGATGAGCTCAGAGAGCTGAAAAAGCAGTTCGACACGTTGGAATAGGCTTTTCTCGCAACGTGCGATAATACTGGCATTAGCCAAAAGTGCCTATTTCGCATTGCAAAAGTGCCTATTTCGCGCGCTAAAAAGGCCTGTTTTGAAGTGCAAGATGGCCTAATTGGCAAAACGATCAGGCAAAACCTTTTCGGGAGTAGTTGAATATACCGTCGCCATAACGGCTGAAATGTGGTAAGAAGACACATTTATAGGCCCATAGCTCACACGAACTATGCGCCTATATACTTTATCAGACAGAGCTATTTGCTCATGATGACATGCCGAACAGCCAGCCATCAACGCCGATGACGAACGATGATGAGGCCGATGAGTGCCGCAAGAAGCACCAGAATGATGAATACATAAGTCCAGGTGTGCGACACCGTTGCGCTAGAACTGAGTGTGGCGCTGCCGGCAAAGAGTCTGCTGCCCAGCAAACGGGTAGACAGCGCAGGCTGAGAAGCGCTTGATGGCATGAAGAGCTGATAGTCTACTTTCAGCATCGACAGGGCCATGAAGTCGCTTTCTTGCTCTGTTACCTTGCTCATGAGCGTGTCATCGTTCAGAATTCGAGTGTAAGCATCGGTGTGCAATTGCTTACGCAGCCATTCAGCCTTGTTCATCATTTGAGTCTCTTCGCCACATTCTTCTATATAAGACGCCATGAGCTTGTCATGAAGGCCCTTGAACTGCCGCTTGGACAACGCACCAGGGCCGGCCTGAGAATAAGCTGCCAATAGGGCCTGATAGGTTATCTCGAAGTCGTTGGCGGCTATCCATTTAGAGTATTGTGCTTTCAACCGTTGTATAACATCATCAGCCTCCATACCGCTCAAGGCTGACGTGAGGTCGGGATGACCGCTGAACCAATAGCCCATCTCATCTTTTGTGAAATATTGGCTGAGTGGTACGGCGAAGCGGTGGTTAAGTCCGGGGTAGGTTTCCTTATATTGATAGGTAGTATAAAAAAAACTATAGGACTTCTTGCAACTTATGTTGGGGGTCAGGGTGAGCGTGCCCACCTTGAGCCGGGTGCCCTTGGCCATGTCATGAGCTGAGGCGAAATGCCGCATGGCATACACCACGACGGTGTCTTCTACCTTGGTATGGGTTTGCCGGCATAGCTCTGCCAGACGCTGATAAGTATCCTTATCCATAGGCAGAGGGTGGCGTGTGCTGTCGCCCTTCACCGTCCACGTGAGTTTCCAAGGGCCGCTGAGTTGCACCATATTCTTACTGTTGTCTACTCGGCCGCTGATAAGCTGGGCGGAATCGAGGCGCAAAGCATACTCGCGCGTAAAGCTGCCGTCTTGATGGACGGTGGTTGTCAGGCCACAATGATAATCATCCTCACATGAGAGGAGCAGCGTGGCACAAACAAGCAATAATAGTTTAGTGGATGTTTTCATCATATTTTTGCTTAATGATATCATAAGGAGTTTTGTCGAAGAACTTGCCTTTCACGTAGTGTGCATCATGTTTCTGCGAGAGCACCGTTTGCTGGTAAGCCATCGCAACTGTAGGTTCTGAAGGATGCGACGGGTGCAGAGCAAGCCCCAGAAGGAGCAGCAGCGAGGCTGCTATACCGGCTATGCGGAGGACAAGCACCAAGGCTCGCCTCGATGAATGGTTATTCAGACGTGCCATCACGCTGTCCAACGCCACGTCAGGATGGCTCTGCACGGGGTGCTGAACCTGCAAGTTGCTGAAGAGATTGCTTAAAAGCTCATCATTCTTTTCCATATCCTAAGTTGCTTAATTGTTGTTTCACTCGTTGTCGGGCAACATACAGGTTGCTCTTTATCTTATCGGCCGTCATGCCCGTGATGGCTTCTATCTCGCTGACAGGCAGACCTTCGAGAAGGCGCAGCGTGAAAACCAGACGCTGTTTGGCACTCAGCCCTGCGACCAACACACGAATGACGGATGCCAGGTTCATGTTTTCAAGGTGCAGATCGGGATTCATCGTGGCCATATAATGGCGTAGCACCTTCTCATCGCCGGGAAGTGGCTGGCTATGGCGTTTGCTTTTCAGTCGATCCAGACATACGTGTGATGCAATGGCATAGAGCCATGTGGTGAACTTTCCGCGTGCAGGCGAATAGCTGTCCAGACGCTGCCAGACCCTCAGAAAGGTGTCTTGCACGGCGTCTTCGGCATCCTGCTCGTTGGCCAACATCTTCAGGGCAAGGGAGAACACCATGGATTGATGCTCCCCCATGAGCCGTCTGAAAGCCTCCTGATTTCCTTCTCGGCACTGGCTGATGATGTCGTCTCCAACGCTTTGCTTCATCTTGGTTATGTTCTATTTTCTATATGATGATACTGTCAAAAGGGATGGAAGTCGAAAAAATATGATGAGAAAAGGGCTATATACCCGATGAAAGCCTCCAAAAAGAATATTCCAGACAATTAATCCGCTGAGGACGGAAGCAGTGGATTGGGAAAAATAGCGACAAAAACGCTCCTGCATGACAGACGAGCCACGGGGAGCGTTAAGGTTTAAACATGAGTTTTATCAACTCAAAGGGATGTATGACTATCTCTGAGGTATCCAACTCACATCACCGTCGAACACCTCTCGGGGTGTTATCTTGGCAGCCTCGGCCTTGGTGAGCTGCTTGGCCCATGCCACACGACCGCTCTTTACTGCGCCGGGACCATAGTTATTATACTCCATATAGCGCACGGTGCCCTCCTTAGCAGGGTCATGATAGTCTACCCAGTTATGCCATCCTTGAGGTGCTATGTGCTTGCCCATCTCGCAGTTCATGAACAGCGTGTAGGCATAAGCGCGCCAGGGACGCCCCAACTTAACGTTTGTCACCGAGTCGGCAGCGGTGAGCTTGCAGTGATCGAACACGTAACCATACTTGCTGTCCTTGGGTGTTGAGGCGGCAGTGTCGTAAGAATTGACTTTGCTATATATCTCACAGCCCTCAAACCATGCTGTAGAAGGGCCGAAAATGAAGTCGGTTGTACCCTCGATATAGCAGTTGAGAAAATAGAGCTTGGTGTAGGGCATACCCGTGTAGATGGTGTCTTGGTTGCCCAGAATGCGACAATTGACGAAAGCCAGCCGCGTTCCCTCGGTGTGCAAGGCCACCGCCTGCCCCATCCGGGGCGCGTTGTTCTCTATCGTAAGGTTGCGGAAGGTGATGTTGCATCCCTCCACCTTGACGGTGTAAGTGCGGAAGGTGCCCATCGGCTTGCCCGTAGGAGGATAGAGAATGTTGGCATGGTCATCGTAGGTAATGACGGTTTTGTCACGGTCCTGCCCCACAATCTCAATATTGGTGAGCCATGACGGAATGACAAGCTTCTCCTTATAGGTGCCGTTCTTCACGTATATCACCTTAGTGTATTCCATGAAAGCACGGCACACCTCCACTGCCTCGGCAATGGTTCTGAACTCTCCTGTGCCGTCGCGAGCCACTACCAGCGTGTCGGTGTTATCGTATTTGCCGCGCGCCTGGACTTGCAGACAGCTTAAAGCGATTAGTATAAAAAGTAGTTTTTTCATTGTATTACATGATTTGTTGAACTTCTTGCAGGTCGTCTATCTTCTTGAGATGACTGATAATGTTGCTCACCTCGGCCCGATCGTGCACCCTCAGCTCTATAGAACCGTCGAAGATGCCCTTGTCGCTGGAGATGATGAGCTTGTGAATGTTAACGTTGAGCTGATTGGCCAGCACCTCAGAGACATCGCGCAACATGCCTTTGCGGTCGATGCCTCGTATCTCTACAACGGCATCAAAGAACAACATGTGATGCATATCCCATTTGGCGTCAAGCAAGCGGTTGCCATAACTGGCCTTCAACTTGGCCGCCACAGGACAGGCGCGCTTGTGTATCTCCACGTGGCCCATATTGTCTATGTAGCCCAGAATGTCATCGCCGGGTATGGGATGGCAGCAATGTGGAAAGACAAACTGGTTGATATTCTCTTCGGTAATGATGACCGGCAGCTTCTTGTTGAAATCTTTCCCCACCACGATGTATTGTGGCTGAAGAGCCGGCTGGGTGTTTTCCTTCTTCTCATGTGACAAGAATGGCACGAACTTACGCCACCCGCTCACTTGCTGTTTGCGCGACTTGCCACGCAGTTCCTCCAGGTCTTTATCACCCAAGATAATGGTTTTCTCGCCTAAGGCAAGGAAGAAGTTCTCGGGATTCTGTATATCATGAAAGGCGCAAAGCTTGTCAATGACCGACGGGGTGCTCTCTAAGCCCTTGTTCTTGAGCCATAAGTTGAGTATCTCTTCGCCTTGTTTCTGCACCTGCCGGCCCTCCTTGCGCAGTATGGCCTGTATCTTGGCCTTGGCTTTGGCCGTACTCACGAAGTTAATCCACGAGGGTTGCACATGCTGAGCCTTGCTGGTGAGTATCTCAACCTGGTCTCCGCTCTTGAGCTTATGGCTTAGCGGCACGAGCTTATGGTTCACCTTGGCGCCTATGCAATGGCTTCCTAGGAACGTGTGTATCTGAAACGCGAAGTCGAGAGCCGTACATCCGGCCGGCATCGTCTTGATTTCGCCTTTCGGAGTGAATACGAATATCTCTGAGGCAAAGAGGTTGAGCTTGATAGCATCCAGAAAATCCATGGCATCGGGCTGCGGATCGTCGAGTATCTCCTTGATGGTGCGCAGCCAATCGTTGAGTTCGCCATCGTCTTCTGTTATCTCTCCGCCCTCTTTATACTTCCAATGAGCGGCAAATCCCTGCTCAGCTATCTCATCCATACGGTCGGAGCGTATCTGCACCTCTATCCATCGGCCTTGCTTAGACATGAGCGTTACATGCAGAGCCTGATAACCGTTGGCCTTAGGATGGTTCACCCAGTCGCGCAAACGGTCGGGGTGACTCTTGTAAATACGACTGATGGCTACGTAGATATTGAAGCAATCGTTCACCTCTTCCTCGCGTTTCTTGGGCTTGAAGATAATTCTTACGGCCAGAATATCGTATATCTCATCGAATGTAACATGCTTGTTCTGCATCTTACACCATATAGAATAAGGGCTCTTGACGCGTGCCTTGATTTGATAATCATAGCCCATGTCATCCAACACCTTACGTATGGGATCGGTAAAGTCTTTGAAGAGCGTGTCACGCGACTCTTGCGTGGAGGCCAGCTTAGCCTCTATGGCAGCATAAGCGTCGGGATGCTCGTAGCGGAAGCTCAGGTCTTCCAGCTCCGTTTTTATCTTGTTCAGGCCCAGGCGATTGGCCAGGGGGGCGTAGATGTAAAGCGTTTCGCCTGCTATCTTATAGCGTTTGTTAGCGGGTTGAGAGGCCAATGTGCGCATGTTATGCAGACGGTCGCATATCTTGATGAGTATAACGCGTATGTCATCACTCATGGTAAGCAACAGCTTCTTGAAGTTCTCAGCCTGCGCCGAGGCCTGTTCGCCGAAGATGCCACCGCTTATCTTCGTGAGCCCATCCACAATCTGGGCTATCTTAGAGCCGAAGATATTCTCGATGTCTTCTATAGTATAATCGGTGTCTTCCACCACATCATGCAGCAAGGCGGCGCAAATACTGGTAGAGCCGAGCCCCATCTCGCTGCACGCAATCTGCGCTACGGCAATGGGGTGCATGATATATGGTTCGCCGGAGAGACGCTTCACGCCCTTATGAGCCTGTCGGGCGAAGTTGAAAGCCTTGGTTATGATGTCTACTTTCTTACGGTGGCGTGAGGCAAGATAACTGTCGAGCAGATGCTGAAAAGCCTCGTCCACCATCTTCTCTTCGGCCTTCTCTTTCTGTTCTAATGCTTTCTCATTCTCCATAATCGTGCGATATAAATATTAATGTGAGGCGAGCTACTTCAGCCGCAGTTGCTCTCCCACCACAATACTGTTAGACTTCAGGTTGTTAAGGCGCTTTATCTGCTCAACCGAAACGCCGTGTGAGGCTGCTATGCTGTATAGAGTCTGCCCGTTGCACACCCTTATGGTAGTCTCATCATTGGCTGTTTTACTGGCCGAAGGCTGCTGACTGGGCGTGCTACGCTGAGCAGTTGGGTTCTGCTTGGCGCCTACTCGCATGTCTTGATTGTTGACCATGACAACGCCATTGCGATATACCGGAGCTGTGCGCTTGCTGCCGCCAATCTCCACCTCTGAGCGTTTGGTGAAGTAGCGGTCGTTGTCATACTGGAAGATAGCATTCTCGTTGTCGATGAACTTACCTATATAATTCTGCGGTAAGCGTATGGCTGAGGGTTGCGTATAGCCATTGACAACGTTCTGTCTGTATTGGGGATTAAGCTCCTTTAGCTGGTTCAAGTCGATGCCCAGCACACTGGCAATCTGCTCCAGGTGCACATCCTGGCACACCATGACGGTGTCTGACTTCTCCGGAAGCTGTGTTTCCATGGGGCAGATGTTGTGTTCGCAATAATAGTTCATGATGTAATTGGCGGCAATAAAGGAGGGAACGTATCCTCTTGTCTCCTTTGGCAGGTAAGGATATATCTTCCAATAGTCGGTCTCACCGCCCGCCCTGTGAATGGCTTTGTTGAGTCTTTGCGGTCCACAGTTGTAGGCTGCTATCACCAAATTCCAGTCATGATATATATTATATAGGTCATGCAGATAACGGGCTGCGGCATACGAGGCCTTTACGGGGTCGCGCCGTTCGTCTACGAGCGAGTTAACAACAAGGTTATATTGCTTGCCCGTGTGCAGCATAAACTGCCATAGACCCACCGCGCCTACGCGTGACACGGCGTTAGGATTAAGCGCCGACTCGATGACCGGCAGGTATTTGAGCTCCAGTGGCAGCCCGTAAGCGTCGAGGGCATCCTCAAAGATGGGCATATAGAAGTTGGCTGCGCCCAGCATATAGCTCACTTGTCGGCGAGCGCGCTTGGTATATCTGTCGATGAACTTCTGCACAACCTCATTATAAGGCATCTCCATGATAGTGGGCATCCGGCGCAACCGTTCTATAATAGTCTGCCGGTCGGTCTCCGGGTCATAGTTTCTGTAGTTACAGTCTGAACCTTTCGAGAGGTACATCTTAGAGTGATAGAGGTTCAGCATACTGTCTACATTGAGCGATAAAGACGATGGCACGTCTATTTCCTGCTTCTTTCCGTTGTCGTCAGTCACAGTGATATAGTCATTGTCTGCACGGCTTTGCGCGCCTGCCGACACTGACATAACTGCCAATAATATTACTGTATATATATGTTTCCTATTCATATTCACTTAAAAAGTAAGACTACACCCCACTCCAACGCCCGATGAGCGTGTGGGCGAAGCCGAAGATGAGGTTGAGATAACCGACGGAACCACGTGCAAGGTGAGGTCCTTGGATATGTCGAAGTCTGACAAAGAGGCGTCTACATAAGCATCTATCACCGACAGAGCATACACTCCTATCATGGAGAAGACGCTCAGGTCGCGCCAACGGCGGTATCTGTCCTTGCGCTTCTTAAAGAGCTGCGTGTAGCGCGCCTTGTTTTCCTCGGTTATCTTGTTGCCTAAATGCAAGAACTGGTTATAGCTCTGCGTGGCATCATTGTTATCCATGATGTCCATGTATGCCTGCGCATAGTCATGATACATCTGGTTATTCCATGTCATTGCGTATATGCAGCCCACTACGCCACCGTAGAAGATGGGCAGCTTCCAGTACTTACGGTTGTATATCTGCCCCGCGCCGGGCAATACGAGAGCCAGCCACAGAGCCCGTTTAGGCTCAGGTTTCCACGTGCTCCAGTCCTTCGGAACCTTTTGCTTAACCTTTACCGGCGTGGTGTCGGCTGCCAACGTGAGCGGCTGCACCCTCATCTCAGGAACGCTGAACGAGGCTGTAGCCTCATCAGCCATGCCGCCCATGGGCGCGAAAACCGTTTCTCCGGCCTGCGCCACAAGGTCGTTTTGCTGTGCCATGAGGCCCTGCGGCATCATCAAGAGCACAGCCGATAGAGCCGCGGCCATGGTTTTCAGGCTCATTATGATAGTGTTGCGCTGCACGGTGCTTATTGTTTCAGTTTGTCAAATGCCAGCATGATACGCTCCAACTCTGCTTCGTTGGCAAAAGGAATGCTTATCTTTCCCTTGCCCTGTTCGTTGCATGTCATCTGCACCTTAGTGTCGAAGAAGTCGGAGAGGTGAGCTTTCAGCTCATTGAACTCATCCGGCAGGCGCTTCTTCACGCTCACCGTCTTCTTCGCGCCCTGCAAGTCCTCGCCGTTTTTCAGCTGCTGGCAGAGAGCCTCCACCTTTCTTACAGAGTAGCCATTCTTTTGTATTTCCTTGAAAAGCTTGAGCTGTAGCGACGGACTATCCAGCGAAAGGAGGGCGCGGGCATGGCCCATATCAATCTCCTTACGCTGCAAAGCCACCTGCACCTGAGCCGGAAGCTTGAGCAGCCGCAGATAGTTGGCTATGGCCGCACGGCTCTTTCCCACGCGCTCGCTCACCTTTTCCTGTGTCATGCCACTCATCTTGAGCAGATGCTCATAGGCCAAGGCTATCTCTATAGCGTTCAGGTCCTCGCGCTGGATATTCTCCACGAGGGCCATCTCCATCACGTTTTCGTCCTTGATGGTACGTATATATGCCGGTATGGTCTTCAGTCCGGCCAGCTGAGAGGCCCGCCACCGGCGCTCGCCGGCAATAATCTGAAAGCGGTTCTCGCTTATCTGGCGGAGCGTAATGGGCTGCACAATGCCTATCTGCTTGATGGAGTTGGCCAAGTCTTCCAGCGCCGCTTGGTCGAAGTCACGCCGCGGCTGGTCGGCATTAGGCTCAATCTGGTCGAGAGCGATCTCGTTGATGGTAGAGCTGCCTGCCGTGCTCACCGCCTCAGTAGATATGAGAGCATCGAGCCCTCTGCCCAAGGCGTTCACCTTTCCACCTTTGCCATATTTCTTCTGTACTGCCATGATGCTTTATTTTACCTGTTTCTCGTTCTTGTCAATAATTTCCTTTGCCAGAGCCAAATGGTTGCGCGCGCCGTTTGAATCGGCATCGTATAATATCACGGGCAAGCCGTGGCTGGGGCTCTCGCTAAGCTTCACGTTGCGCTGGATGACCGTTTTGAACACCAGCTCCTGGAAGTGCCGCTTCACATCGTCGTATATCTGACGGGCCAGCCTGAGCCTGGAGTCGTACATGGTGAGCAGAAAGCCCTCTATCTCCAGTTTAGGGTTGAGCTTGCTCTTGATGATCTTTATGGTGTTGAGCAGCTTGCTGATGCCCTCCAGAGCGAAGAACTCGCACTGCACGGGGATGATGACAGAGTCGGCCGCCGTAAGCGAATTCACCGTAATCAGGCCCAGCGAGGGGCTGCAGTCTATCAATATATAGTCGTAGTCGTCACGTATCGGCTTGAGCATCTCGGCTATCTTGCGCTCGCGGTTGTTAAGATTCATCATCTCAATCTCCGCACCCACTAGGTCTATATGGCTCGGAATGATGTCCAGCCCGTCTATGTCTGTGGTGTAAATAGCTTCATGCACGTCGGCATGATCAATGATGCACTCATAAATAGAGCAGTCCACCTGATTGATGTCTACGCCCAATCCACTCGACGCATTGGCCTGCGGATCAGCGTCAACCACAAGCACCGTCTTCTCAAGCGTGGCGAGCGAGGCGGCAAGATTAATGGTTGTCGTGGTCTTACCCACGCCTCCCTTCTGATTAGCTAAAGCTATGATCTTTCCCATTGTATCTTTCTTCTCAAACGTTAGATAACTGCAAAGATACATATTTTATTCGAAAAAGCGTGATTTTAAACCTTTTTTCGTACTTTTGCACGCATAAAACACGTATTTGTTTATGACGGAAGTAAAGAAACCCCTTATACTTATATCCAACGACGACGGCTATCATGCCAATGGCATCAAGGCTCTCGTGTCTTTTTTATGCGACTTTGCCGACATCCTGGTTTGTGCGCCCGAAGCTGCCCGCTCGGGCTTTTCGTGTGCCTTCTCGGCCACTAACTATCTGCTGCTCAAGCAAAGACACAACATACCAGGGGCCGAGGTGTGGTCGTGCAACGGCACTCCGGTAGACTGTGTGAAGATTGCTCTCGACACGATATTGGGCGGACGAAGGCCCGACCTGATACTCGGAGGCATCAATCACGGCGACAACAGCAGCGTGAACAACCACTACTCAGGCACCATGGGCATAGCCAGAGAGGGCTGCATGAAGTATATTCCCTCCATCGCCTTCTCCACCTGCGACTATAATCCGCAGGCCGACTTGTCGCCATTGCGCCCTTGGGTGAGGCTCATCACCCGGAAAGTGCTGGCCCAAGGACTGCCTAAGGGCGTGTGCCTGAACGTGAACTTCCCCGTCGGAGCATCATTCAAGGGCATCAGGCTCTGCCGCATGGGCTGGGGAAGCTGGACGCACGAGGTGGTGAAAGAGCGGCACCCCAGAGGCTATGACTATTATTGGATGGTGGGCGACTATCGCAACGACGAGCCGGAAGCCACCGACAACGACCAGTGGGCGCTCGCCCACGGCTATATTTCGGTTACGCCTACAAGACTGGATATTACTGATTATGAGGTCATTGAACGTATGAAGACGTGGGAGGACGTGCAACCATGAAGTATTATATCATAGCCGGAGAAGCCAGCGGCGACCTTCACGCCTCACGACTGATGAAAGCCTTGCTGCAAGAAGACCCTACGGCCCAATTCAGATTCTTCGGGGGCGACCTGATGAGTGCCGTAGGAGGCACGCGCGTGAAGCATTATCGCGAGCTGGCCTACATGGGCTTCGTGCCCGTATTGATGCATCTGCCCGCCATCTTCAAGGGAATGAGCCTATGCAAGGCCGACATTCTGCAATGGAAGCCCGACGTGGTGATACTGGTAGACTACCCCGGATTTAACCTCGGAATAGCCAAATACGTGCATAAGCACACGCAGATACCGGTGTATTATTACATCTCGCCCAAGATATGGGCATGGAAAGAGTGGCGCATTAAGGCCATTAAACGAGATGTTAATGAGATGTTCTCCATCCTTCCTTTCGAAGTACCGTTCTATGAGCGTAAGCATCACTACAAGATACACTATGTTGGCAACCCTACGGCAGAGGAGGTGAGCTACTTCAAGGCGCAATATCATGAGGCGACCCCCGACTTCCTCAATCGCCACAACCTGCCTGAGAAGCCCATCATAGCCCTGCTTGCGGGCAGCAGAAAACAGGAGATAAAAGACAATCTGCCCGCCATGATAGAGGCGGCGGGCCACTTTGTCGACTACCAGATGGTGCTGGCATGTGCCCCATCCATCGACGACAGCTATTATGACAAGTTTCTTGAGGGCAAGAACGTGAGCCGCGTAAAGGACGAGACCTACCAACTGCTCGCTCATGCCACGGCAGCTCTCGTCACAAGTGGCACCGCAACGCTGGAGACAGCCTTGCTGGGCGTGCCGCAGGTGGTGTGCTACGAAACGCCCGTATCGGCTCTCATACGCTTTCTCTTCAACCATGTCATCAAGGTGCCTTACATCTCTTTGGTCAACCTCATCGCCGGAAAGGAGGTGGTGAGCGAGCTGTTGGCCGACAAATTCAGGGTGTACAACATCGCCAATACGCTGTACAGCATCCTTCCGGGCAAGAAAGCCCGGCAGCAGATGCTGGAAGGTTATGACGAGGTAGCCAACAAACTGGGCAATGACATAGCGCCGGTGAAGGCGGCAAAAATCATGACCGAGCTGCTCAGACGCTACTGGGAAGACCATGCTCAGACTACTCCCGTAGAGCCACAGCCCGAAGAGTCCGCCATAGAAGGCACGCCCACAGAGGAGTGAGCAAGCCGTAAAGCGTCGTTCTGACGATATTTTGGGATATACATATTTATTAAGTCTTTCGTTTATACGGAAGACTTTTATTATTGTTAATTTCATTTCAAAGCATTAATACAAGCCCACTCTCACAGCATTTTTTACTGCCCTTCAGCGGCTATGAGGCATCTTGGCACGGCCTACAGCAACTCATTGAACAGCAGCCACATACAAAGCTGTTTGCAAAAGTGCCGTTTTAAGGACGCAAAACAGGCATTTTGACGTTGTAAAACAGGCACTTTTGCCGGACAAGAACAAGGGTCTTGCCGGGCCAAGACGCCTCTTCCGCACCGCCCCACCCCACACGCCGACTGCCATCACAGCCTTGCCACTTCGGCAACAAGCAAAATAGGGCTGCATATAATTTGTGTTATTCGAGAAAAAAAACTACCTTTGCGCTTGTTTAAGACAACAGGACGAATGAGTGAAGCAAAGACGTATGGCCTGCTGGACCATATCAACTATCCCTCCGACTTGCGCAAGCTGAAGCCCGAGCAACTGCCGGAGCTGTGCCGTGAGCTGCGCGAAGACATCGTAGACGAGCTGTCCGTCAATCCCGGACACCTGGCCTCGAGCCTTGGCGCCATTGAGATTACCGTGGCTTTGCATTACGTTTTCAACACGCCAGACGACAGACTGGTGTGGGATGTGGGGCACCAGGCCTACGGACACAAAATACTCACGGGCAGAAGAAAGCTCTTCTCCGAAAACAGAAAGCTGCATGGGCTCATGCCGTTTCCATCGCCGCTGGAGAGCAAATACGACACCTTTACGTGCGGACACGCCTCTAACTCCATATCGGCAGCACTGGGCATGGCCGTAGCGGCCAAGCTACAGCACAACGAAAACAGACATGTGGTGGCCATCATAGGCGATGGTGCCATGAGCGGCGGACTGGCCTTCGAGGGTCTGAACAACGTGAGCCAGAGCCCCAACAACCTGCTCATCGTGCTCAACGACAATGACATGAGCATAGACCACGCCGTGGGCGGAATGGAGAAGTATCTGCTTAACCTAGACACCAACGCCACCTACAACCGTCTGCGCTTCAAGGCCAGCCAGTGGCTGCACGCCAAAGGTCTGCTCAACGACGACAGACGAAAGGGCATCATCAGGCTCAACAACGCCCTGAAGTCGGCCATCTCGCATCAGCAAAACATATTCGAGGGCATGAACATACGCTACTTCGGGCCCTACGACGGCAACAACGTGACAGAACTGGTGCGCATTCTGCAACAGATAAAAGACATGAAAGGCCCCAAACTGCTGCACCTTCACACCGTGAAGGGAAAAGGCTATAAGCCTGCCGAGGCCGCTGCCACCGTGTGGCACGCACCCGGCAAGTTTAATCCGGCAACCGGTGAGCGGCAGATACAAGACACTACCAACATCCCACCTAAGTTTCAAGACGTCTTCGGCAACACCCTCTTGGAACTGGCACGCAAGAATCCCAGGATAGTAGGCGTTACGCCTGCCATGCCTACAGGATGCTCTATGAACATCATGATGAAAGAGATGCCCGACCGAACCTTTGATGTGGGCATAGCCGAAGGTCACGCCGTGACCTTCTCTGCCGGCATGGCGAAAGACGGGCTGCTGCCTTTCTGCAACATCTACAGCGCCTTTGCGCAGCGCGCTTACGACAACATCATACACGACTTGGCCATACTCAACCTGCCCGTTGTGCTCTGTCTGGACCGCGCCGGACTGGTGGGCGAAGACGGAGCAACGCATCATGGCGCGTTCGACATGGCCGCCCTACGCCCCATACCCAACCTCACCATAGCCTCGCCCATGGACGAGCATGAGCTCAGAAGACTGATGTTTACGGCCCAGCTGCCTGACATGGGCACCTTTGTGCTGCGCTACCCACGCGGCAGAGGGGTGCTCGTAGACTGGAAGTGCCCACTTGAGGCCATCAGCGTGGGCTCTGGCCGCCGGCTGAGAAAGGGCAAGGATGTGGCCGTGCTGAGCATCGGCCCCATAGGAAACGAGGTGGAAAGGGCCATCACCGAGCTGGAAGACGAGGGCAAACGCATATCGGTGGCACACTATGACATGCGCTTCTTGAAGCCCCTGGACGAGCATCTGCTCAACGAGATAGGCCATAACTTCGACCGCATCATCACCATCGAGGACGGCATACGCGCGGGAGGCTTCGGCTCGGCCGTGCTCGAATGGATGTCAGACCATGGATTTCACCCCTCCATCACCCGCATGGGGCTGCCCGACTACTTTGTGGAGCAAGGCAGCGTACAGCAGTTGTATGAGCTGGTGGGCATTGACAAAGAATCTATAAAAAAGACAATACTCAAATGAAGATTATCATTGCAGGAGCCTATGCCATAGGATCTTATCTGGCTAAGCTGCTTTCAAGGAACAATCAGGACATAACACTGATAGACCAGAACGCCGAGAAGCTGGAGAAACTGCAAAGAGACTACGACTTGCTGGCCTTGGAACAGTCGCCCACAAGCCCTAAAGCTCTGCGCGAGGCCAACGTACAAGACTGTGACCTCTTCATAGCCGTGACGCCCGACGAGACGGCTAACCTGACCTGCTGCACCATGGCACACGCCCTGGGAGCACGCAAAACGGTGGCCAAGATAGACAATGCCGAATACGCAGAACCCATCAACGTGGAGTTTTTCAAGCAGATGGGCATCGACAGCATCATCTATCCGGAGATGCTGGCTGCCAAAGACATCATCAACGGACTGAAGATGTCGTGGGTCAGACAGCGCTGGGATGTGCACGGAGGAGCGCTCGTCATGCTGGGCATTAAGCTCAGACAGACGTGCACCATACTTGACAAGCCGCTCAAAGACATCAGCGGGCCCGACGACCCCTACCATGTAGTGGCCATCAAGAGGGGCGACGAAACCATCATACCGGGTGGCAACGACAAGCTGCAACTCTTCGACCTGGCCTACTTCATGACCACGAAAAACTACATTCCTTATATACGTAAGATAGTAGGTAAAGAGCATTACGTTGACGTGAAGAACGTCATGGTGATGGGAGGTGGCAACACTGCCGTGAGAGCAGTGAAGATAATGCCCGAATATATGAACACCAAGATTATAGAAAAAGACCCCGTGCGCTGCGAGGAGCTGAACGACTGCCTGAGCGAGGATGTGCTTGTCATTAACGGCGACGGCCGCGACCTCTCGCTGCTCACGGAGGAGGGCATACGCAACACGCAGGCTTTTGTGTCGCTCACGCCGAATGCCGAGACCAATATCCTGGCATGTCTGACAGCCAAACGCATGGGCGTGCGCAAGACGGTGGCCATGGTGGAGAACGTAGACTATGTGAATATGGCCGAGAGCCTGGACATAGGAACCATCATCAACAAGAAAACCATCGCCGCAAGCCATATCTATCAGATGATGCTCGACGCCAACGTAGAGAACGTGAAGTATCTCATGTCGGCCAACGCCGATGTGGCTGAGTTTGTGCCCGTGCCAGGTTCGAAAATCACCAAGAAGCCTGTAAAGGACCTGGGACTGCCCCGCGGCATGACCATAGGCGGACTGGTGCGCAACAACGAGGGTATGCTGGTGTCAGGACACACGCAGATAGAGCCCGGCGACTCGGTGGTGGTGTTCTGCCACAACGTTGACCTGAAGAAGCTGGAGAAACTTTTTAACTAAAAAGTCATGCTGAATCTCAAACTTATTTCCAAGATATTAGGCTCGCTGCTGTGCCTGGAGGCCATCATGATGGCAGTGTGCCTGGCCGTCACCCTGTGCTATGGGGGCAGCGACACACTGGCCTTTGTGCTTAGCATCGCCATCACGGCAGCCGTGGGACTGCTCTTCAGACTAGCGGGAAAACACGCACGCAACCTGCTGAGCAGGCGCGACGCCTACTTCGTGGTGACCGTGGTGTGGGTGCTCTTCTCACTGTTTGGCACGCTGCCCTTCATACTTAGCGGCTGCGTACCCGACTTTACCAACGCCTTCTTCGAAACGATGTCGGGCTTCACCACAACAGGTGCCACCATCATAGACAATGTTGAGGCCCTGCCGCAAGGGCTGCTTTTCTGGCGCTCGCTCACCCAGTGGATAGGCGGACTGGGCATCGTGTTCTTCACCATAGCCATATTGCCATCGCTCGTAGGTGGCTCTGTTAAGGTGTTCTCTGCCGAGGCCACCGGCCCCATCAAGACCAAACTGCACCCCCGGCTGAGCACCAATGCCAAATGGATTTGGGTGGTTTATCTCGTGCTCACCATAGTATGCACCGTAAGCTACCGCATCTTCGACATGAATTGGTTCGACGCTTGCAACTACGCCATGTCTACAACGGCCACCGGAGGCTTTGCAACAAAGAACTCAAGTGTGCTGGCTTATGGCATCGGCGAGCAGTATGTGTGTACCATCTTCTGCTTCTTGTCGGGCATCAACTTCACCTTGCTCTATTTCTCCGTGGCCAAGCTCAACTTCAAGAGCCTGCTCAAGAACAGCGAGTTCAGGTTCTATCTGTTCTTTGTGCTGGGAGCCGCGCTGTTCATCATGATGGAGCTTATCGTGAAGAACCATTACGCCATAGAGCACGCCTTCCGCAGTGCCATCTTCCAAGTAGTGTCGTTCATCACCACAACCGGACTGTTCAACGACGATGCAGCCAAGTGGCCGCACGTCACGTGGGTGGTGCTGGCAGCCTGCATGTTCTTCGGCGGCTGCTCAGGCTCAACAAGCGGAGGCATCAAAGACATACGCGCCGTGATGCTCATCAAGGTGATACGCAACGAGTTCAGGCAGATACTACACCCCAACGCCGTGCTCCCGCTCAAGATAGACGGGGTGAACGTAGCCATGTCTAAGCGCGTCACGCTGCTGGCCTTCATCGGTCTATACCTTGCGCTGGCACTGATATGCTCGTTCACCATGATAGCAGAGGGCATCGACAACACCAATGCCATCACCATAACCCTCAGTTCGCTGGGCAACGTAGGGCCTACGCTGGGACTTGAGATAGGTCCGACCATGTCATGGAACGACCTGCCCAACCTGGCCAAGTGGATGTGCTCGTTCCTCATGCTCGTGGGCAGGCTGGAGCTGTTCTCCGTATTGGTGCTCCTCACGCCGTCGTTCTGGAAAGAAAACTAAAAGATTATCAGGATATAAATAAAGACAAGAAATCAAGCAACAATGAGTTTATTGAAATTTAAGCCCATCCTCAAGGAAACGCTATGGGGAGGGGGCAAGCTGCCCAAAATAAAACATATAGAAGCCACAAGCGACCAGATAGGCGAGAGCTGGGATATATCGGGCTTTCCCGGTATGCAGACCGAAGTGAGCGAAGGACCTTATGCCGGCACACCACTCAACACCCTTGTGAGTGAGCTGAAGGACAAGCTGGTGGGCAAGAAGGTGTACGAGCGCTACGGAAACGAGTTTCCACTGCTCATCAAATTCATCGACGCAAGCAAGAACCTGTCTATTCAGGTGCACCCCAACGATGAAGTGGCACAACGACAAGGCCACAAGAGAGGAAAAACGGAGATGTGGTATGTGCTGCCGTCTGATGATAACGCCCACTTGCTGTGTGGTCTTAACCGCGCCATCACGCCGGAGGAATATCGCCAAAGGGTGGCCGATGACAGCATAACAGACGTTATAGGCAATTATAAAGTGCAGGAAGGCGACTGCTTCTTCATTCCGGCAGGGCGCATACACAGCATAGGCGCGGGCTGCCTGCTAACGGAAATACAGCAGACCAACGACCTTACGTACCGCATATACGACTTTAAGCGAAAGGACAAGAACGGCAACTACCGACAGCTGCACACCAAGGAGGCAGCCGAAAGCATTGACTATAAGCCGGAAGCCGACTGCCGGACGCACTACACACCGGCCAAGGACAGGCGAGTGGAGCTTGTCAACTGCCCCTATTTCACCACATCGGTGTATGATATTACCCACGAGCAAAGCATTGACACGAGCAGGCTGGACAGCTTTGTGATACTCATCGGCGTGGGAGGAACGGCCACCGTGACCGACAACGAGGGCAACAGCGCCGAGCTGCCTTGCGGAACATCGCTGCTGGTGCCGGCTTCTGCCACAAGCATCACGCTGAAAGGCAAGGCCAAAGTGCTTGAGGTGCACATAGCAGACTGAGCATATTCACTCGCCCACACCGCCATTGCCCGCTTCGCCCAAGAAGCGGGCAATGTCTTTTTGCAGCTTCTTGAAAGGCTCTGAGTGCATATATCCCGTGCTCCTCTTCAGCATAGGCACGATGCTTTCAAGGCTATGTGTATAGCTGGACAATTCGTTGTGCATCTGCACATTATGCTTTGCCAAGGCATATATTTCCCTTTGACGGTCGCGGATGAGCTTCTCGCACACCTTCTTCAGCATGGGTGTGACCACGGTGTCGAAGAGATGATGGCCCTGAACAAATAGATAGGTGGTCTGGGGCGTCACTCCCAACGCGTTAAGCTCCTTCTCCAGCGCCTTGATTTCATCGCCGGCCTCGGGATGCATGCGCTGCAGCTGTTGCACCTTGCGCCGTGCCTTGCGCCTCACCTGCTCCAGTCCGCGCCATGGGTCTTGCAGATTAAAGCGCCCTGTGTTCACTATCATGTTGAAATCGGTTATAGTGAACTGCCCGTAAATAGATTTTCTGTAATGCCAGATGTTCCAGATAAAGAGCTGATAGATGGCCTCACTATATTCCTTCAGATAAGCGTTGAAGTCGAATATGGCATGGTCGTTGAGCGTAACTGCCACACAAACATCGTGCAAGCCGGGCGCATAGCACTGGAAATTCTCTATTGCATAGACATAGGTGTGGAACACGTAGGGGTTGTTCACCACTTCCTCTGACACGGCAGTAACACCCTGCAAGAGGTAATCGTAGTCAGCGTCTACACAAGCTATCATGTTCTGCCCCACATGCTTGCCTATCAGGTTCATGAGCACCTGCTTCTTGCCCTTGGTGAGCGACACCCTTGAAGGCAACATCACCTCAAAATAGCGCGTGCTGTCCTCAAAGCTGCTCAGCACCGTGCGCCAGAAATAAATATCGTCGTAACTCTCCACGTAAGCCACTATCTTGCGTCGGGCATGCTTAGAGTTGAGCTTGTTGGCCGCGCCGAAGTAGTCGGAGGAGAGATTATCTCTTAACCGCCTGCTCATATCTCTGTTTTTTGGTCCGTAATGTCGCTTACCTCCGTCACCTTATCGGCCCATCCGTTCATGATGACGGCGGGCGAATGGGTGGTAAGAATGATTTGCACGTTGGGATTTAGCTCCAATATCAAGTCGATGAGCCGCTTCTGCCACTCTATGTGCAGGCTCACCTCAGGCTCATCCATAAAGAGCACGTAGGGCTTACTGTCCTCTATGAGCACCGTGAGCAGTATGGCCAGCATCTGTTTCTCGCCACTTGAGAGCTGATAAGGCAACAGCGTCTCGCCTATCTGCGTGAAGCGTATCTCGTTTTCCGTGCGAACTATCTTCTTGCCTGTCTCGGTGAAGAGGTCGTCCATAAGGTCCTGGAAGCGCTTCTTAGGAGCGCTGATGGCCTGCGCCTTCTGTGCCGCGTCGGGAGCTCCGCTCTGCAGCACAGAGATAATGCGGTTGCCGATGTTCACCTGATAGTCGAGATACTTGCGCTGAAGCTGAAAAAGTTGCCAATCCAGCTCCGTAACGAGGTTGACATTCATCTTGTTGGCCAGCTCACTGCTCAGCAGCGGACGGTCGAAAGAGCGTATCAGGTCGAAGTGAATCCATGTGGCATCTGGTGGAGAGACCTTCAGGTGCACGCCCTTGAGGGTGTGGCTGTATAGATCTCCGTTCTGTGAGAGGCTCTTCACCACCTTGTTTATAATAGTGCTTTTGCCCACGCCGTTGATACCACTTAGGATGTTCACCTTGCGATCCAAGTCCCACACGATGTGCTTCTTGCCGCTCCAGAGGGAGTCTATCTCTATTTGCTCGATATAGTCAGCGTATTTCTGCATAGTATTTTTCAGTTATTAGTTTTCGCAAAGATAAATATTTTCCACGGAAATATGTACCTTTGCATTGGTAAAAAAGATATAAGGAGCTAAAAATATGAAAAATAACAGACCGCTGACGGCCCATCTGAGCATGTTTCTGGCATGTTCGCTATGGGGGCTTATGGCCCCTATCGCCAAAGACGACATGGCCCATGGCATTACAGGACTAGACTTGGTTACCCTTCGTGTAGTGGGTGCCACCGCTCTGTTCTGGCTGGCCTCGCTGTTTGCCAAGCGCGAGCATGTGCCCGTGAAAGACCGCTTGCTGTTCGCGGGGGCAGGATTTCTGGGCATCGTGACCAACCAATGCCTCTACAACATAGGACTGAGCATCACCTCACCCATCAACGCCAGTATCGTGACCACTTCGCTGCCCATCTTCGCCATGGTGCTCTCGTTCTTCATTCTCAAGGAGCCCATCACGGCAAAGAAGCTGCTCGGAGTGCTCACGGGGTGCTGCGGAGCGGTGATACTCATCATGACGAGTGCCATGGCGGCCAACGCCAAAGTGGGAAACCTGCGGGGCGACCTGATGTGCCTGTGTGCCCAAGCCTCGTTTGCGCTCTACCTGTCGCTCTTCAACAAGATGGTGAGGCGCTATTCGGTGTTCACCGTCAACAAATGGATGTTTCTTTGGGCAGCCATATTCGTAGTACCGTTCACCTCAAGGCACATCACCTCGCTGCAATGGAGCGCACTGCCCATGAGCACATGGCTGGAGACGGCTTACGTGGTGGTGATAGGCACCTTTGTGTGTTACCTGCTCACCATGGTGGGACAAAAGACGCTGCGCCCAACGGTGGTGGCTATCTACAACTATTTGCAGCCCATCGTGTCGGTAACGGTGAGCGTGCTGACGGGCATCGGCGCCTTCAGGTGGAGCCAGGGACTGGCCGTGGTGCTGGTTGTCATTGGCGTCAGTCTGGTCACCAAGTCGAAGAGCCTGCGCGATGTGCGTGCTGAGAAGGGCTTGAAGACAACAGAACAGCCATCTAAATAGCTCTAACCGCCAACCCATCCTGCAATGACGCAAACCAATATACTTCTTTTCATCCATCCTGCTGTGGCTTCGGCGGCAACGCTGCTGTCGCTCGTCGTGCTGCTGGTGTTCTGTCTTGACAAATCGAGACAGAACAGACGCACGCGCATAGCTCTCTACAACTGCATCTATCCCATCTATGGCGCATGCGTTTTTACAGCAGCTCAGTTGGCAGACGAGCTGGTGAACGATGCCTACTGGAGCGGTGCGGCATGGGTTATCATATCTGTTATGGGTATGATGACATACCTTAGATTCTTCAGACGGCAGCATGACCTGCCCTTCAACGCGCTGTTCTGGGCCATCGGACTGGCCATCCTCGTCATCATGCTGTTCATGGGCAGCCTCATGACATACACCGCCGCGGCACTGAGACTGGGCTATTGGCAGACCGGCCTAACCCTCTCTCCCACCATTGACGTATTAGCTTGAAACATTATTAACCGTCACACGAAAAGCAAAAGAGCCCTTTTTGCGAGCCGAAAGTACCTATTTCGAGTGGCAAGAACGGCCTTTTTACAATGCAAAAATACCTCTTTCTATTGTAGTGGCACTCGTTCGAGAATCCATATACCACCAAACATCACCATCGCGCATTCACCTCGGGGCAAGTTCTGAAGTGGGAGATCGCCGATTGTTCTCCGCTTGCAGACAGTCACAAAGGGTCGCATACCGCCGTGGGGATAATCCTTGTTTTTTTTCAATGATAATCATTCATTTACAAAAAATCGCCAGCAGTTGTAGTGGCCGTGCCTTGTACCGGCCTCGCAAACGACGAGCAAGCCAATGATTGGTTCAGACATGCAGGGGATGTTCATAACAAACAATTGGTGCACGTTGGTTG
>SAMEA3663095__coassemble_1072_pt1 | contig 25277 bp, 18 predicted proteins | sample SAMEA3663095__metabat2_high_PE_003 | metagenome-assembled genome bin SAMEA3663095 (sample SAMEA3663095) | pig gut metagenome | biome: pig gut; feature: pig-associated habitat; material: faeces | place: France | collected 2012
GGAGCGAGCCGCTCTGAGGCCTCGAGCTCAGCCCGCAAGAAGCGTGGCGTCTCGCCCTTATCGCTCTGGGCCACCTGTTCGGGCGTGCCCGTAGAGAGCACCCGGCCACCGTTGCGGCCGCCCTCCGGACCCATGTCGATGATGTAGTCGGCCAACTTGATGACGTCCAGGTTGTGCTCTATGATGATGACCGTGTTGCCCTTGTCAACCAGCTTCTCCAAAACGCCCATCAAGATGCGTATATCCTCAAAATGCAGGCCCGTGGTGGGCTCGTCCAGGATGTAAAGGGTCTTGCCCGTGTCGCGCTTAGAGAGCTCGGTGGCCAGCTTGACGCGCTGGCTCTCACCGCCGGAGAGCGTAGTAGAGCTCTGCCCGAGCTTGATATAGCCCAGTCCTACATCCTGCAAGGCCTTGATCTTAGGCAGAATTTGCGGCACATTCTCAAAGAACTCAACAGCCTGGTTGATGGTCATGTCGAGCACATCGGCTATGCTCTTGCCCTTGAAGCGCACCTCGAGCGTCTCGCGGTTGTAGCGCTTGCCGTGGCAAACCTCGCAAGGCACCATCACGTCGGGCAGAAAGTTCATCTCTATGGTCTTATATCCGTTGCCGCCACATGCCTCGCATCGGCCGCCCTTCACGTTGAAGGAGAAGCGTCCGGGCTTGTAGCCGCGTATCTTGGCTTCGGGTAAGTTGACAAACAAGCTGCGTATGTCGGAGAACACGCCCGTGTAAGTGGCAGGATTGGAGCGTGGCGTACGGCCTATAGGACTCTGGTCTACGTTCACCACCTTATCTATATACTCCAGTCCCTCAATGCTCTTATAGGGCATAGGCTTCTTGAGCGACCGGTAGAAATGGCGTGAGAGAATGGGTTGCAGGGTCTCGTTGATGAGGGTAGACTTACCTGAACCCGACACGCCCGTTACCACGATGAGCCGTCCCAAGGGAAATTCTACGTCTACATCTTTCAAGTTATTGCCCGTAGCGCCGCGCAGCCAGATAGACTTTCCGTTGCCCTTGCGACGGTAGACCGTGGGCGAGTCGCCTTTGCCGGGCTTCACTCCCTCAGGATAAGCGGGCAGGCTGATGGCCAGCTCGCCGTTGAGGTATTGCGCGGTGAGGGTGTGCGTGCGCAACATCTGTGCCGGCGTGCCCTGAAAGACCACCTCGCCACCCCGGCGCCCGGCCTTCGGACCGATGTCTACTATATAGTCGGCGGCCAGCATCATGTCTTTGTCATGCTCCACCACGATAACAGTGTTGCCCAAGTCGCGCAGCTCTTTGAGCGAGCGAATGAGCCTCTCGTTGTCGCGCTGATGCAGTCCGATAGACGGTTCGTCGAGTATGTAGAGCACGTTGACCAGCTGCGAGCCTATCTGCGTGGCCAGCCTGATGCGCTGACTCTCGCCACCTGAGAGTGAGGCACTGGCCCTGTTGAGCGACAGATAGTTGAGTCCCACCTCCAGCAAGAAGTCTATGCGCTTGCGTATCTCCTTGATAATCTCGGCGGCCACCACCTTCTGCTTGTCAGAAAGGTGATTTTCCACCTCTCCCAGCCAGTCTCTCAGCTCGCTGATGTCCATATTGGCCAGCTCGGCAATGTTCTTATCCCATATCTTATACGACAGAGCCTCGCGGTTGAGGCGCTGGCCGTGGCACTCAGGACAGGGCACTTCGGCCAGAAACTGGTCGGCCCACTTCTTCCCGGCCGACGTATCATCGTTGTCCATCACGGTGCGCAGATACTTCACCACGCCGTCGAAGGCCACGAAATAGTCGCTCGACGAGTGGATGAGTTCTTTGTCTATACGCACGTTCTCCACCGTTCCGTAGAGTATCTCGCCCATGGTGTCGGCATCAATGTCCTTCACAGGCGTCTTGATGTTGAAGCCGTGCTTATGCAGAATGGCATCTATCTGCCAGAAAATCATTTGCTTCTTAAACTTGCCCAGGGGCAGGATGGCCCCTTCGTAGATGCTCAACTTGTTGTCGGGAATAACCTTCTTCAGGTCTATCTCGTTGATGTAGCCCAGTCCTTTGCAGTGCGGACAGGCGCCTTCAGGCGAATTGAACGAGAAGATATTGGGCGCAGGGTCTTTATAGGCCAAGCCCGTCACGGGGTCCATGAGGCGCTTGGAAAAGTATTTAGCCTCGCCGGTATCCTTGTCGGCCACCATGATGAGGCCGTCGCCCTGCTGCATGGCTGTGGCCACACTTTTGCGCAGGCGCTCGCTGTCGCCCTCCTTCACCTCAAGCTTGTCTATCACTACCTCTATGTTGTGGTTCTTGTATCGGTCTACCTTCATGCCCCTTTCCAGGCTTTTCAGCTCGCCGTCTACCCTGATATACAGATAGCCTTTGCGCCTCATGCTCTCAAAGAGCTCGCGATAGTGGCCCTTGCGGTTGCGCACCAGGGGCGCCAGAAGGTATATGCGGCGGCCGTTATAGTCGTGTGCTATCATGTCTACCACCTTCTCTTCGGTATATTTCACCATCTTTTCGCCGCTCATGTAGCTGTAGGCCGTGCCGGCACGGGCAAAGAGCAGGCGCAGATAGTCGTATATCTCGGTGGTGGTGCCCACGGTGGAACGCGGGTTCTTGTTGGTGGTCTTCTGCTCAATGGCGATGACGGGCGACAATCCGGTTATCTTATCCACGTCGGGCCGCTCCATATTGCCAAGGAAGTTGCGGGCATAGGCCGAGAAGGTCTCGATGTAACGGCGCTGCCCTTCAGCAAAGATGGTGTCGAAAGCCAGCGACGACTTGCCCGACCCTGACAGCCCGGTGAACACTGTGAGCGAGTTGCGGGGTATGACTACATCAACGTTTTTCAGGTTATGCACGCGCGCTCCCCACACGTTTATCTTCTGAGGCTCACTCTCCGGGGCAGCGTCTTGCGGCATGGTGTTATCCTGTTTCACCATGTTGTTTATTTCACTCATATATTTTTTCTAATCTATAGCTTTTAGCTCTTGATACATGTACCTGTCATCTATTGGGATTGACGGACCTACTCTATTGACTGACTGTTGTTCCTTCGGTGTAGTCGCGCAGCAAGTTCACGTCCCTGCGGATATTGAACACGCGGCCGTCGGCACCCTTTGCCTTGACCAGGCAGAAGTAAACGCCCTGCGCCACGTCCTTTCCGCGATACTTGCCGTCCCATCCTCCGGCCGGGTCAGTCCACTCATAGAGCTTGGTTCCCCACCGGTTGAAGATGTAGGCATGAAACTCCACGATAGACTGATAGCCCGACTTGGCCTTATAGATGTCGTTGATGCCGTCGCCGTTGGGCGAGAAAGCGTTGGGAAAGTCGAGCTTGCTCTCGCTGATGGATATGGCTATGGCGCCCGTCTCTGCCCAATAATCGGCCGTATAGGCCACCGTGTCAGTGCCCTGCACATAGGTGGCGTAGCACACAATGCGGTGAGAGCCGGCCGACGTAAAGGTGTAGTCGGTGTTCTCGTCATAACGTATGAGATAGGGATTTTGCGGGTCGCTCTCTGTATAGAACCGCCATTCGTAATAGGCAGAATAATTGCCTACGTTGGAAGGATTGGCCTGGAAATGAACCGTGAGGGGTGCTGAGCCGCTGTAAGACTCGCCCGGCCGAAGCTCCTGACTCTCATTATCAGAGGTGGTAAGCGTGGCTACAGGGTCTATAGATGGCACAACATCCTGCGCACGCAGGCTTGTGACTACCAAAAACCATGCAACGAGCACGGTAAGGGGATATGTAATACTGCTCATAAATGATATTTTTGCAAAATTAATCAATAATGTTGATTAAACCGAATGATTTTTGTATTTTTGCATTTGAAACAACATTATCCCTATATATGAGAATACACATAATAAGATGTTTAGTGCTTTGCGCCATGATTTTCTCGGTTTCAACGCTCATGGCACAAACTACGCAATGGCGGGACATACACAAAGTGAAGCGCCATGAAACGATTTTCGGTATAGCCAAAGATTATGGCGTAACCATAGAAGACTTACTTAACGCTAACCCAGAGATGAAGCAGGCCGGCTATGAGCTCAAGAAGGGCACCTGGATATTTGTGCCTTTCGGCAAGAATGGCGACAAAAAGAGCCCTGTCAATGCCGCTACGACACCGGCAAACGCGGCCGCTAAGGCCACTGGCAGCACCCCGGCAACGGCACAGAAGAGCGTTCCGGCGGCCATGTCGTCTGTCAGGGTGGGCATCATGCTGCCCCTGCACAACAACGACGGCGACGGTAAGCGCATGGTGGAATATTATCGTGGCATGCTCATGGCATTCAATGACCTCAAGGCGCAGGGCATCAACACAGAGGTGCACGCATGGAACGTGCCCAAAGATGCCGACATACGAACCACTCTGCTGGACAATAGCGCGGCCAATCTGGATATCATCTTCGGCCCGCTCTACTCTAATATGGTGAAGCCTTTGGGCGACTTCTGCCGACAGCATGGCATCAAGCTGGTCATTCCCTTCTCTATTACGGGCAACGACGTAAGCGCCAACAGCAACATTTTTCAGGTATATCAGGAGCCGGCGGAGCTGAACTCAAAGACGCTGGGAGCCTTCTTAGAGCGCTTTCAGAAAGACGGTCAGCCCATCTTTGTGAACTGCAACGACGCCGGAAGCGACAAGGGTTCGTTCACAAGTGCCTTGAGACAGGCGCTCGACGCCAGCAAAGTGGCCTACAAGCTGAGCAACGTGAACACGCCGTTGGCACAGTTTGCCAAGGCCTTCAGCCCCACCAAGACCAACGTCATCGTGCTCAACACGGCCAGAAGCCCGCAGCTCAACCGCGTCTTCAGCAAACTAGACTCGCTGAAGGCCATCCGGCCGGAGCTGAAAATATCCATGTTCGGATATAACGAGTGGCTGATGTATCAGAAATATGACATCGACAACTTCTTTAAATACAACGTCTACATACCTACCACCTATTATTATAACGCCGCATCCGACAAGACCCAGGCGCTGGAGAAGCAGTATCTGGCCCAGTTCGGCACGCAGATGATGGAGGAATGGCTGCCCCGCATGGCCCTGACAGGCTACGACCAGGGCATGTACTTCATAACGGGTATGAGCCAGTATGGCAAGGCTTTCAGCGGAACGGAGAGCCAGTCTTCCTACCGTCCGCAGCAAACCAGGCTCGTATTTAAGAAGACGGGGGCCTCAGGAGGTTATATCAACAACAACTTCCAGCTCATTCACTTCAAGAGCGACCGCACCATGGAGTCGCTGACATACTAACTCATTCTTGCAAAGCATGAAATTCAGAAACGCCAGACTCTCACTCTTCCTTGTCCTGACCGCCTTTTGCTCAACGGCAAAAGCACAGATAGGCGAGTATAGAAGTATTTTCAGCGTGGGTGGAAACGCCGGCTACGTCATGTCTAACGTAGGCTTCGACCCCAAAGTGTCACAAAGTTGGCACGGCGGAATGACCGGCGGCTTCTCCTGGCGCTATACCTGCGAGAAGTATTTCACCACCATCTGCTCCATCAGCGGTGAGGTGAACTATGTGTCAGCAGGCTGGAAAGAGGACATACTGACCGAGAAAGACGCGCCTGTCATCAATGCCAACGGCGCGCGTGAGAAGTACAGCCGCACCATCAACTACATCCAGATACCCGTCTTCGCCCACCTGGCCTGGGGGCAGGAGCAGCGCGGCTTCAACTTCTTTGTGCAGGCCGGACCGCAGATAGGCATCTATCTGAGCGAGTCTACATCCAAGAATTATGATGAGCCCAACCTGGCTACAGACGGCACGGGGCGCAGCAACAACATCGTGAAGCAGGAGTCTATGGACGTAGAAAAGAAGTTCGACTACGGCATAGCGGCCGGAGCAGGAGCCGAATACAGCCGCCCCGGACTAGGACACTTCTTGCTCGAGGCCCGCTACTATTATGGGCTGGGCAACATATATAACGACAGCAAGCGCGACTACTTCGGCAAGTCGAACCTCGGCAACATCGTCATCAAGGCCACATACCTGTTTGACCTGACGGGAAAACACAAAAACAAATAACTGAAAAACTTTAATAATTATCATAGACATGTTCAAAAATCACCCAAAAGGACTGCTTCTTGCAGCATTGAGTAACATGGGAGAGCGCTTCGGCTACTACATCATGAACGCCGTGCTGGCACTCTTCCTCTGTTCTAAATTCGGCTTGTCGGATGAAACATCCGGCCTCATCGCCGCCTTCTTCCTGGCTGCCATCTACGTGATGAGCCTGGTGGGAGGTATCATAGCCGACCGTACGCAAAACTACAAGCGCACCATTGAGAGTGGACTGCTCGTCATGGCACTGGGCTATGTGGCCCTGTCCATACCTATACTGGCCACGCCTCAGAACAACACATGGCTGCTTTCGTTCACCATCTTTGCCCTTGTGCTCATCGCCGTAGGCAACGGTTTGTTTAAAGGAAACCTGCAGGCCATCGTCGGACAGATGTACGACAACTTCGAAGCCGATGCCGCCAAGGAGGGCAAGGAGCGCCTGAAGTGGGCTCAGGGCCAGCGCGATGCCGGCTTCCAGATATTCTATGTTTTCATCAACGTGGGCGCCCTGGCCGCGCCGTTCATCGCTCCGCTGCTGCGCTCATGGTGGCTCAAGGTGCATCACCTGGCCTATAACGCCGACCTGCCACGCCTCTGCCACGCCTTCATCAGCGGCGATATAACCAACCAGCAGATGGCGTCGCTCAACACACTGGCACAGCAAGTGCAGCTGCCGGGCTACGACTTCAGCAACATGGGCAGCTTTGCGCAAGACTATCTCGACGTGTTCAACACCGGCATACACTATAGCTTCATCGCCAGCGTGGTGATGATGCTCGTGTCGCTCGTCATCTTTATGACCTCCAAGCACCTCTTCCCCACGCCGGGAAAGAAGGAGGCTGTGGCCTCAGAGCAATATACCGAGGAGGAGAAGCGCACCATGGCAGCCGAAATCAAGCAGCGCATGTATGCCCTGTTTGCCGTGCTTGGCATCAGCGTGTTCTTCTGGTTCTCGTTCCATCAGAACGGTCAGAGCCTCTCGTTCTTTGCCCGCGACTTCGTGAAGACCGACTCTGTGGCGCCTGAGATATGGCAAGCCGTTAATCCCTTCTTCGTTATTGTGCTCACGCCGCTCATCATGTGGCTCTTCAGCTACTTCACCAAGAAGGGCAAACCCATCAGCACGCCGCGCAAGATTGCCTATGGCATGGCCATAGCAGGCTGCGCCTACATCTTCCTGATGGTCATCTCTATCGCCAACGGCTATCCTTCGGCCGAGAAGTTCACGGCCATCGACCCTGTCATGCGCAACGCCATGAAGGCTGGACCGTGGGTTCTCATCCTCACCTATTTCTTCCTTACCGTGGCCGAGCTGTTCATCTCGCCGCTCGGACTGAGCTTCGTGAGCAAGGTGGCTCCTAAGCATCTGCAAGGCTTATGCCAGGGATTGTGGCTCGGAGCCACCGCCGTGGGCAACTGCCTGCTGTGGATAGGTCCGCTCATGTACAACAAATGGCCCATCTGGGAGTGCTGGCTCGTCTTCGCCCTGGTTTGCTTCATCTCCATGGCGGTGATGTTCGGCATGGTGAAATGGCTGGAGCGAGTAACGCAATAGGCATAGGCCCACAGCTCAACAATATGCGCACACAACAACAGGGCAGGCAGAACGGCAGTCGATGGAGGCACTGTTCAGCCTGCCTGGTTTTCATTTCAACAATATCCAACGCGACACATCAGCATGAAACATTATGATTATTTGATAGTAGGCTCCGGCCTCTTCGGAGCCACCTTCGCCTATCGGGCCAGACAAGCGGGCAAGAGCTGTCTGGTCATTGACAAGCGCAAGCAACTGGGAGGCAACGTCTTCTGCAAGCAGATAGAGGGCATCAACGTTCACCAATACGGCGCACACATCTTCCATACCAACAGTAAGAAGGTGTGGGACTTCGTCAACTCTTTGGTGCCTTTCAACAGATACACCAACTCGCCCGTAGCTTGCTGGCAGGGACATTACTACAACCTGCCCTTCAACATGAACACCTTCTACGAGATTTTCGGCACACGCACGCCAGCAGAGGCCCAGGCTAAGCTGGAGGAAGAGAAGGCAGCGATGCGCCAAAAGCTGCTCAGCGAGGGCGTGAGCGAACCGCGCAACCTGGAGGAACAGGCTCAGCTGCTCATCGGAAAGACTATCTACGAGAGACTTATCAAAGGCTATACGGAGAAGCAATGGGGCAGGAAATGCACCGAGCTGCCGGCTTTTATCATCAAGAGGCTGCCCGTGAGGCTCGTCTTCGACAACAATTACTTCAACGACAACTATCAGGGCATTCCCATCGGAGGCTACAACAAGCTCATCAACGCTCTGCTTGAGGGCGTTGACACCCTTACCGACACCGACTTCTTCGATGCAGCCGAGCCGCTCAGAGGGTCGTGGCGAGAGCACGCCTCCAAGCTTGTCTACACCGGACAACTGGACGAATACTTCGATTACAAGCTGGGCAAGCTGAGCTTCCGCACCGTAAGGTTCGAGACAGAAACACTCGATGAGCCCAACCATCAGGGCAACGCGGTCATCAACTACACCGAGGCCAGCGTGCCCTATACACGCATCATAGAACACAAACACTTCGAAAGCTTCGGCCAAGCCGTTTACGACAACCCCAAAACGGTTATCAGCCGCGAATATAGCACGGAGTGGAAGCCGGGCATGGAGCCCTTCTATCCCGTCAACGACGACGAGAACAACAAGCTGGCCGACAGCTATCGCGAGCTGGCCAAGCAAGAAAAAGACGTTATTTTCGGCGGTCGACTGGCCGATTATAAGTATTATGACATGGCACCTGTCATCGAGAAGGTGCTTGGCATAGACCGTTTCTAATCCTTTCTCAACTCTTTATTCATTCTGCCGCCTTGCCCATCTGCTCACGCTTCAGCGTGTTGCAAAGGGGCAGGGTGAGCAACATGCAGCACAGCGAGCCCGCCACTATGACGGCAGCTGAGCACAACAGCACGTCGCCCATGGTGACAAGGGGCGACGCTATGGCGCCTGCCACAAACGAGGCTGCGCCAAACACGGCACTGGCAGCACCGGCACGAGAGCGCTCGGCATTCATGGCAATGGCAGTAGACACGGGTTGCATCATGCCAAAACAAATGAGCATATAGATGTAACAGGGCATAAGTATGGGCAGCGGAACACGCATCAGCTGACAAACAGCCACCAGACAAGCCGCGCCAAAGAGGTCGATGCTCGCCCACTTCAACGCTGTATTGGCATGATGAAAGCGGGTGGGAAGCCACGTACCTATGCCGATGCAGAAGGCATTGAGCCCGAAGCAGATGCTATACTCAAAGGCCGACAACCCATATTGCTGCTGAAAGATGAAGGGCGACGCCGTGATATAGGCAAAGAAGGCCAGAAAGCTGAACATCATAGCCAGCGTGCTCAGGGTGAATCGCTTGTTGCCGAACACGCCGAAGAGCTGGGCATAGACCACCGGCAAGGGTCTGCTACTGCGGTTTTGGGGCGCCAGCGTCTCTCTCAGGCGCATCGAACAAAAGAGCAAAATAACGCCTATGGCCGTCAACACCCAGAAGATGCCCTGCCAAGGTGCCAACTTGGTGAGCACGCCACCCAGCATCGGGGCAAGCACGGTGCCCACTCCGTTGATGGCTCCCAGCAGAGCAAGGAAGTCGGCCAACTGTTTGTCGCGAAACATATCAGTGGCTATGCTGCGCGAAAGCACCACCCCACCCGCTCCGGACATGCCCTGGAAGAAGCGAAACAGATTGAACAGCTGGATGTTAGGCGAAAAGACACACAGCAACGAGGCGATAACAAAGAGCGCCATAGACAGTAAGAGCAACTTCTTTCGTCCGAACTTGTCAGACAAAGGGCCTATCAGAATCTGTCCGGAGGCCAATCCCAGCATACCGGCAGTGAGCGACGCACCCACAGCAACGGCCGACGTGCGGTAATAGTCGGCCAGTTCGGGCATGGCAGGCAGGTAAACATCTGTTACGAAAGGGCCAAAAGCGGTCAGCATACCCAACGTGATGGGTATAAAAGGAGATATTTTTATCTGCATGAGAATAAGATTTTATCTGCTGATTTATCATTGCAAAAGTAACGATAATCTCCATCTCGAGTACCAATAACGCCGTTAATAAATGTTACATACTCTGCATCCATCACCTGCACAACCCTAACCACTTTCTCTGATGCTACTTTGACAACCCCCTCAGAATAGATGTTAAGAACCACCCATGCGGCTATGCACAGCTGAAAGCGCCAGGCTCTGCCCCACAAAAAGACAGAAAAAGGGCCATACGCCGGCAAATGGCTGAGCGTATGGCCTTATTCTTATTTCCAGATGTTGGCGCTTGTTTCTTGTGAATCGTCATTATCCGTGCCGAAGGGGTCTTGTTTTCCACCCGCACCGCCGCTAAACTCGGGCGCGCCACCGGTGCTGTAGGTCTTGTTATCCTCCTCCATACAACTGTTATAAAGATTCACTTTCACTATCGCTGCTTGGGGCTTGATATATCTTTTCATAGCTTTTCTCCTCTTAATTGTTTTACTTCAACCATACTTTCTTACCGTTGTGGATGTATAATCCCTTGCCGGGGCGGCTCACACGCATGCCTTGCATATTATAATAAGGTGTATTGTCAGCCTTGCTCATGCCCACCGTGGTGATGCCCGTAGGCGTGTCATCCAACTCGGTTTCCATCACGGCAGCCTTAGCGCCTGAGCCGCTGAGCAGCAGATAAGCACGGAAAGGATTGAGCCATGCCCCACTGCTGAACTTGACAAACGTTCCGGCGGGATAGCTCTTGCCGTGATAACTGAAGGCTGAAGAGGCCATGCCGTAAGCCGCAGAGCCACTCTCGCCCGAAAACGACATGCCGGCGTAGGTGCCATACATATTGTTGTCTGACATGGCTTCGCTGCCCTTCACCGCATTCACGATTTGTGGTTTGGCACTGGTGAGCATGACATCCTCACTGGGATAGAAGAAGTAAGGCTTTGCAGCCTCGGGAGCAGCAACGAGCTGTAGCGTGACATGCGAGGCATCACTCGATTTATAACTGCGGAACACACCACTTGTGGTAGCATCCGGAGCGAAGGGCAGACACACCGAGCCCGGCACATTGGCAGCATACTTGCGATAGTAGGTGCTGTTGGTAGCCGTAAAATCATGTGCATTGAGGAAGGTGTACCAAGTATATTTCTGTCCGCTTACTGTCGATGACACCCACTCAGCATGTACAACTATCAAATTGTAAAGTTAGAAAATTTTAGATAACATCAATTCAGAAATCAAACAAAAAAAAATGTTAATACAGCAATATCCTCGGCATAAATCAATTGTCAAGCAGCCCACGCACCGTCGCTGCGCCCTGCCCTTCTCGCTGCTACCACGGATGAGAGACGTCACGAAAATTGAGAAATGCCGCTTTTGCAACGACAGATATATATTTTTAATTGGCAAAACAGGCTCTTTGGGTTGGCTAAAAAGGTGCTTTTGGAAATCAACACGTCGTGTGTGCCTCCAGCCACCAGTCTTTGCGCTTCATCACTTATCCTCATCAGCCTCAACCGACAGGCGCTGATACTGTGAGGGTGTCATACCGTTCACCTTCTTAAAGGCCGCGACAAAATTGCTGTAGCTGCTATAACCCAAATCCCTGATGAGGGCCTGGATGGTGATATGTCCGTAGTGCTCATGGTCGTCCATGCGCCTGCAGGCCTCGCGAATGCGGTATTCGTTCAGAAAAGCCTTGAAGTTGTGATGATAGATGTTGTTGATTACCCACGACACGTAAGCCGTATTAGACCCCACTTCCCTGGCCAACAGGTTCAGGCTGAAGTCGGGCTGACTGATTTTCTGCACGTCATTCATCACCGCAGCAATCTTATTCACCAGCTCGTTCACCTGCTCCTCACTCAGCTTCGTGGCTTTGTCATCGGCCACCGGCACGTCGCTCAGAGCATCATCGTCGGCTGAAGAAGGCTGCATGAGCTTCCTGTTGATCTTCTCTTGCATGATGATATCGCGATTTTTACGTACCAAGAGCAGGTAGGTATGGCGTATGCGCTTGTTGTGGCGGTAGATGGTGACGGCCAGCAATGCCAGCATCACGATGAGCGAGACAAACAAGGCAATGACCATCCACTGCATATTCACCACAGAGGTGAGCTGCTCTATGTCATTCATATTCTGCTGGTCGTCGAACCGCACCACCTTATTGTCTACGGCATCTATCTGCCGCTGACTGATGATGGCCACCGAGACAGAGTCGGCCTTGGCTGCATAAGCTCTGGCCTCAGGCTCTTTACCCATGGCATGATGTATGTCACGCAGCATCTCATAGTAGGCCGCCTGATACACACGGTTGTCTTGCAGCTTGCCCGACTGCCTGAACTGCTCACACGCTTGCAGCGCCTTGCGGGTGTCGCCCATGGCTAAATAGGCGTAAACCTTTATGCCGTTGACAGAGCACAACAGGCTTTGGCTGAGCTTATACTGTCTGACACTCTGGATGGCGCGGTCGTATAGCGCCAACGACCGGTCGGCTTTGCCCTTGAGCTGGCACAGCAGTGCCTCATTAAAATAGAGATAATAAAGCCTCAACCCCTCGCTTTGACCCGGCAGCTTACGTTGCCTGTCCAGGCACTGCTCGGCTTTCTTCAAGTCATGCTGATAGGCATAGACGGCGGTGAGGTGCCCCAAAGCCTCGCCCTGCGCCCTATAGTCTTTTTTGTTAGTGGCCAACTTGATGGCCATGTTGAGGTAGTGCCCGGCCCGGTCCATATCGTTGAGCCGCACGTATATCATGGCCAGCTGTATGATGGAGCGGGCCTGACAATGTGCGTTGCCCGTCTGTTTGGCCAGGGCTATGCTTTGCAAGAGACAGTCAGTGGCCTCGCTATACTGCTCCATGCGGTAGAGAGAGTCGCCTTTTGCCAGCAAATGCTCTGCCATATCATCTCTCTGACGAAGAGAGGCATTACATGAGAGCAACAAACAAAGTGCTGGCAAAACTACCAAACTAAATATCTTTCTGCTTAACATTATGCCCACAAAGGTACGAAATATCTTCGAATTTATAAAAAAGAACAACATTTTAAGTATAAAATGCACCTATTTGGCATATTTTTCATACTTTCGCAGTCGAAAGCAAATATATTAAACAAATTAACACTTACACCTATGAAGAAAAAACTACACTTAATGATGATGGGTGTCTTGCTGTCGGTTACAGCACTGCAGGCACAAACCCAACAGCTAAACCTGCCCACAAGACATAATGAGAAGGCCCAGGCCGTAGAGTGGCTCATGCGCACCCCGGCAGGCAAAGGGCTCGACAGAGAGCAGGTTGCCAAAGCCATGGCACGGCCCAACATGTTGAAGGCAGAGGCTGCCAAGAGCCATTTGCTGCTTACGGAGAACTTCAATACGCTGACAGCAGGCACGGAGAACGAGCCAGACACGGCCGAGATTAACGACTCTGTGGCTGCCAAGCTGCTGCCAAACTGGACGGCATGGCACGTACATCAGGCCGGCGGCAAGGCTTATCTTAGCTATGTAGACACCAACGAGGGCGATCCGGGCTATCTGATGACACCAAATCTCAACCTGACAAAGTATCAGGGAGTGTTCAGAGTAACGTTCAGGTGCAAGAATGTGAACCCTAACGCAAACGACCAATTGCTGCAATACTTCGTGCTGAATAATGACAGCGCCCACAAGAGCATGATTTCGGCCAGCGCTCTGCCCATGACCACCGACTGGACCACTTGCTCGTTCACGACATCGGGAGGCGTAGAGAACACTGCCATCTTGTTCTTCGGCTGGCAGGGCAAGGTGCTCATCGATAGCGTGGCCGTTGAGCAGCTGGAATATCCTCTGGGCACGCCCCAAAACATTAAGGTGAGCGCCAAGAACGGCAGCACGCTTCTGGTGAAATGGGATGGCGTTGAAAACGCTACAAAATATAGAGTAGAGACGTATAACTACGGCGACATATCGGATAATACAAGTGGCGGAAAGCTGGATTCTACTGTCGTAGAAGGCACTCAGACCGAGGTGAGCGGCGATTTCAACGCCACCAACGGTGTAACAGTGTGCGTAACAGCCCTGAATGATGAGGGCGAATCATATCCCGGATGGGGTTACAACCAGGAGCTGAGCGTGCCCAACGTGGCCGCACCCGTGGCTCTGGCGGCCACCAACATATCAGCCGAAGGCTTCACCGCCAACTGGCAAGCCTCTGAAAATGCACACACTTACAAGCTGAACCTCATTCGCAACCACGAAGCCGTGGCCGGTGACGAGCCGTTTACCTACTTCGCCGACGGCTTCAGCGAGATAACCACGTCAATGGACGACACCAAGAGCACGCTGATGACGCAAGACGGAAAGCCCGTAAGCCTTGACGATGCCATCAAGTACGCGGGTTGGTCGAGCTATCTTTGCACAGCCTTCACAGGCTTTCTGGGCATCACCAACATGTATGCCGCCTATGGCTACCCCGGCGCAATGTACAGCCCCGCAGGCAACTACAGCATCAACGGAGGCAAGGCACACGTGAGCGGAACAGCCGCTACCATGCAGGACGATGCCGTAGTGAAGATTGGTTTCGGTTCACTAAACACACAAACGCGACAGATAACCTATATAGGAACGCCTAAAGAGGTTACAATTACCAAGAGTGGCACCAACTTCGATGCTGACATAGAGGGCGGTACAGACAACTGTCGAATCATCTTTGAGATAACAGATGCTGCCGAGGGCGGCGACATAGTGCTCTTTGACACGCTGGCCATCACCTCTACGCTGAAGAAAGGAGAGCGCATCACCGCGCCTTATGCTACAGTTACACTGCCCTACAACGCGACATCCTATCAGGTGAACGTGCCTTTCACGGGCAATGACATATTCTATTATTATGTGACGGGCGAGTTCGGAAGCCAGAAGAGCGGCAAATCAGACACCATAACCGTTTATGCCCCGACCTTCAACGCCATACAGTCGGCCCACATCGACACGCAGAAGGCCATGGAAGTGTACACCATCAGCGGCATCAGACTGAATGTCAGCACGTCAGAAGGGCTGCACGCGCTCAGACCGGGTGTATATGTCATTCGCCAAGGCGATAAGGTGTGCAAGATAAGAAAATAAAGAATCAAGCAACATGCACATATCTAAAATCGATAAAATGCTTGCTTGCGCCTTGCTGTTGCTCTGCGGCAGCACCGCGCAAGCGGCTTCCGTTATAGTGGGTTTGTGCGGCGGCACACTGGGCACAGCGCCCAAGAGCAAGCCGGGAAGCGGCGAAATATCAGCCGCCTGCATACTGCCCAAGAGTTTGCTGGCCGACTATGCCGGCATGAAAATCACCAAGATGCGGGTGGGCATAGCCACCAACAGCGGGTTCACAGACATGCACTGCTGGGTGCGCACGGCTCTCACTGCCAACGACCTGGGCAGCGCAACCCTGACAACGCCGGCTGTAGGCTGGAACGAGGTGACACTCTCGGAGCCCGTCACCATACCCGCCGGGCAAGACCTTGCCATAGGCTACAGCTTCACACAGAGCAAATCGTGCAAGACGATTCTGCTAGCCGGCGAAGACGAAGATGATGATTACCTGCCCGCATACAACGGTTGCTGGATAGGAAAGAACGGATCGTGGGAGAATTACTCCGAGCGCGAAGGCTACGACGGTTCGCTTTGCGCCGAGATTGTGATAGAAGATGGCTCACTGCCGGCCAAGAATCTGAAGATAACGGCCATACAACCGGAGAGCCGGGCCGTGGCTGCGGGCGACTCGATAAGGGCTACCGTAACCGTGAGCAACCTGGGCGAGGAGAGCATCAAGGGCTATACCTGCGCTTACAACATCAACGGACAATACGCGAAAACGCTGAGCAGAACCGTTGAATTGGGACAAAACGGCAAAGACATGCTGCATGTCAGTTTACCCACAAGCAAAGAATGGGTGGGCACTGACAACAAGTTGAACCTTGAAGTGAGCGGTGAGGGCAGCACAGCAACGGCCCAAGACCGCTTTGCAGTGTACGACAGCACGCTCACCTACCCCCATGAGATGCTGCTGGAAGAGTTTAGCACGGAGAATTGTCCCAACTGTCCGAGGGCCATAGAGACCTTCGCGCAGATGGACAAGGAGGGCTTCGCCGAGCACTATCATCAGATAACGCACCACTGCGGCTACACATCCGACTATCTCACCGTGCCCGAAGACAAGGATTATACGTGGCTCTACGGCAACGAAGGCACCTATGCGCCCGCTGCCATGTTCGACAGAACCTATGTAGACGGCTTCCCCAAAGAGACGAAGATGCCCGTTCCGGTGTTTCAGGTGGGCTTTCCTGACGACATCAGACCCCTGCTTAAATATGCCCTGGCATGGCCTGCCTTTGTAAAGGTAACGCCCGAGGCACGCTATAACGAGCAGACGAGACAGCTGGATGTAACGGTCAGAGTTGAGAAGAACCATGTTTTGGACTTTCTTTGCCCCTCTTCGCGCCTCAGCGTGATACTTACAGAAGACAGCGTGAAGCAACATGAGCAGGCCGGATACTCATCTACCACATTCAGACACAGGCATGTTTACCGTCAGACACTATCTGCTCTTTGGGGCGACACGCTGAAGTGGAACGGCAACGTGGCCGAGATGCACTACAGCATGACCGTGCCTGAGGTGTGGACCAACCACGAAATAACGGTTAACGACAACAATGGCAAAGTTCTTGTAGACTCATGCAATGCCCGCAACCTGGAGGTGGTGGCCTTCGTCAATGAGTATAACGCCCAGCAACGCTCGGCCTGCCGCGTCTTCAACAGCGGAAGCTTCGCACTGAAGAGCATCACAGACGGTATAAGGCAGGTACCTGAAAGCTACGCAAAATCCACAGTCACAACCTATTACACGCCCGACGGCATCGCCCGTAAAGGCTTGCAGAAAGGTCTTAACATCGTGGTGAGCAGACAGGCAGACGGCAACATCACTGTGAAGAAAATAGAAAGATAAAACAAGCATGCCCGTTTTGCATGGCGAAATAGGCATTTTTGAACAACGAAATAGGCATTTTTGGCTTGCAAAAGCGGTACTTTTGGAAAGGCCAAAGATGCCTATTATGATGAAGCGGCCGAGCTACCGACGCGCCATAGCCCACAGCGCAGCGAGCATCAGCAGTCAGCATGAAAAGCTATCAGGCCCGGCATAGGCTGCTTTTCTATTTTTCCCATCACATAACCTTCGGCCCGCGCAGCGGCAGAAAGTTCGTTTTGGTATACGAATGCCACACTTCCCGTGGCGTTAACAGGTAATTCGCTGAACTGATACCGACTGATATTGCGCCGGAAGAAAGCCCTGAAATTTTCTACAACCAGTTGGCTGAGCTCCGGCCACTGGGCCTTGTGACGAGCGATGAAAGGCGACACGGAGGCCAGGAAGCGGTTGGCCATGGGCTCACGATAGACGCGCTGGATGACTTGCGGGTAGGTCATCTTGACTTCGTCTTCGAAGCACTCGCGCACGGCAATGGGCAGAAGACCTTTGTACAGGGCGTTGAAGAAGAGCTTGCCTAGCACGGCTCCGCTGCCCTCATCGCCCATGATATAGCCCAGGGGCGGAATATTGGCCACAACATTCACCCCATCATACAGGCAACTGTTGGCCCCCGTGCCCAGTATGGCGGCCACTCCACGCTCATGACGGCACAACGAGCGGGCGGCGGCAAGCAGGTCGCCAGCCACCTCTATGCTGTGAGCCTGAGTGAAAATGCCTGTCAACACCCGCTGCATATCAGGCTGGGTGGCAGGCATACAGCCCGCTCCGTAGAAAGAAACGGCCGTTACGTCATCGCCTCCGAAGCCTGCTTCGACCAGCCGGGGCAGCAATTCGCCGCGCACGATGCCCTCTATGTCGCCGGATGACTGATGAAACGGGTTGATGCCCTGTGTGAAAACATGGGCCGCGAGCTGTCCCTTGTCGGTCAGCGCCCACTCTGTCTTGGTGCTTCCGCTGTCTGCTATGAGTCTCATCTTGATGTTTTGTTTCGGCTGCCACCACCTCTTCAGGAGCCTACCGCAAGAATCCACCGCCATGAAAGGGTGGCCCCGCGAGGCGCAAGAAGCCGGGAGAAGGCGACAAACCTATGTCATTTTTATTTCGGCAAAAGTAAGAAAAAAAAGAGACAAGGCAAAGATAATTGAGAAATTTAGTAACTTTGCACACTATAATGCATCAAAGAGGAATATGAAGAAGCGACTTTTCTTACTGTTATGCCTGGCATTTGCCTTTGTGCTACCCTCCAGCGCCGTGCTGAAGGAGGACAGTCTGGCCAGTTCGCTGGCCGTGCTCAGGCATGAGCTGGTGACCTATCACCGCGAGCAAGACCAGAGGTTGTTGAACTCAACCATGATGGGCCAGAAGGTATTCAAGCAGCTTAGCGACATCATGTCGCGCAGCACGCAAAACTCACTGATGCTCTATTCGCAGAAATCTGAGTATGTCTTCGACCTTGCTTATGCCTGCCATCAGGCCACGCAGCAGTATGAGGAGTTTCAGCGCAGCACGCTGCCTTTCAAGCAATACATGGCCCGCGCCAATACAGACATCGCCCGCTACGACTCGCTCATAGACGTTTTGCAGTCTATGCCCGTCATGTTTCTCTCGCACCGGGCACAGATAGACCGCAACGTGTGCCTCACGCTGGCCATCAACATACGCCGGATGCTGACCGACAACCAGCAGCAGATGCAGGAATACGTGATGTTTTACAACATGACGGAAAAGCGGCTGAAGAATCTGAACGACTACGCCCATAAGCGTTATCAGGACATACAGTTCAACATCTTCCGCAACGGAGGCGACAACTATCTGAAGGTGCTGTCTAATCTCAACATGAGCGTGATACAGACGCGTATAGCTTTTGAGGAGAAATACACCCCATCGCATCAAGTAAAGTCGCAGTGGGACGTGCGGTTCATCATCGGCCTTTTTGTAATACTCATCTTCTACAGCATCATATCCATCGCGCTGAGTTATGTTATTGTTAAGATACTGATATCGAAGCTCATCAAGCGGGGTCACTTCGAGAGCCATAAGGAGTCATTTTATGCCAAGCGCACCTGCATCATCCTGGCCTTCTCGGTGGTGATGCTGGCCATCTTGCTGGGCGTGATACGCTATTCGTCGGTGCAAAGCTTCATCGACATGGCCTCAGGACTGCTCATTGAGTACACGTGGTTGCTTGCCGTGATACTCATCTCACTGCTTCTGCGCGTCGACGGCGAGCAGATCAAGGCCTCGTTCCGCATCTACTCGCCCCTCGTGGTGGTGAGCTTCATCGTCATAGCCTTTCGCATCGTGCTCATACCGAGCGTTATCGTGAACCTGGTGTTCCCTCCCATCCTGCTGTTGTGCACCATCTGGCAGGCCAATGTGCTGATGCGCAAGCGCAAGAAGGTGCAGCGCTTCGACTATTGGCAGTCGTGCTTCTCGATGACGATGTTTGTTTTCTCGCTCATCTCATCGTTCGTGGGCTACACGCTGCTTGCCGTGCAGGTGCTGATATGGTGGACCATGCAGCTCACCTTTATCCTTACGCTGGCTTGCTGCCGCAACTGGCTGACAGACTATCGTGCCAAACACGACCTCAAGATCAAGCCCGTGTCGAAGGTTTGGGGCTTCCGCCTGATTTATTTCGTGGTGCTTCCGTCGCTGCTGGTGCTGTCGTTCATCATCTCCATCTATTGGTCGGCCGACGTATTCAACCTCAGCGATCTGACGTGGAGGATATTCACAACCAACTATATCGACTCTAAGAACTTCAGGCTGAGCATCTTCGCGCTGGCCCAGGTGCTCATCATGTGGTTCCTCTTCAACTATATCAACCACACGGTGAAGGACGCCGTGAAGTTGCATCTGATGCGTGTAGACCCCACAACGGCTGCCAGCCGCTCCGTATTGTTTATTAATGTGCTGCAAGTTGTGGTGTGGGGCATCTGGCTCTTGGCCTCGCTGGCCATCTTCCACGTGAGCAACACCTGGCTGGTGGTGGTGTCGGGCGGCCTGTCTACAGGTATCGGCTTCGCCATGAAGGACATCCTGGAGAACATCTACTACGGTATATCGCTCATGGCAGGACGCATCAAGGTGGGCGACTACATCGTGTGCGACGGCGTGAGAGGCCGTGTGTCGTCTATCAGCTATACATCTACGCTGTTGGAAGGCATCGACGGATCGGTCATCGCCTTTCAAAACTCGCAGCTGTTTACCAAGAATTATAAGAACATGACGCGCAACCACGGCTACGAGCTCGACATCCTGGAGGTGGGCGTGGCTTATGGCACGAACATCGAACAGGTGCGCAAGCTGCTCACCGATGCCATCATGGGCTTGAAATGCATCTATAAGAAGCGCGGCGTAAAGGTGGTGCTGAAGTCGTTCGACGACAGTTGCATCACGCTGAAGGTGCTGGTGTGGGTGAACGTGCTCACGCAATACGGCGACGACGGCACCATCATGGAATGCATATACAAGACACTTAACGACAATAACATAGAGATTCCGTTCCCGCAACGCGAGATAACCATCAAGCACGAGAAGGAATATGAGGAAGAAAGAAATGAGCAATAAGAGCACGAAACCCGTCATCATAGCAGGCCCTTGCGTCATTGAGAGCGCCGAGCTGCTAGACACCGTGGCCACCGAACTGGTGCGCATCAACAGCCTGCTGGGCACAGACATCATCTTCAAGGCATCGTTCGACAAGGCCAACCGAACCTCGCTACACTCCTTCAGAGGGCCGGGCATAGACCGGGGGCTGCAGATGCTGGCCGACGTAAAGGCCAAGCACGGGCTGAGAGTGCTCACAGATATTCATGAAAGCTGGCAAGCCGAGCCCGTAGCCGAAGTGTGCGACGTGCTGCAAATACCCGCTTTCTTGTGCCGCCAAACCGACTTGCTGGTGGCCGCGGCACGCACAGGGCGCATCGTAAACATCAAGAAGGCACAGTTTATGAGCGGAAAAGATATGCGTTATCCCGTGCAGAAAGCCGTAGAAAGCGGTGCAAAGGAGGTGTGGCTCACCGAGAGAGGCAACTGTTTTGGCTATAACAACCTGGTGGTTGACTTCAGAAACATACCCGATATGAGGGAAATCGTGCCCACGGTTATCATGGATTGCACGCACAGCGTGCAGAGACCGAGCGCCGGAAACGGCAAGACGGTGGGCGACAGACGCTTTGTGCCGGCCATGGCTATGGCTGCCAAGGCCTTCGGAGCAACGGGCTACTTCTTTGAGGTGCACCCTAATCCTGACCAAGGACTGAGCGACGCGGCCAACATGTTGGAACTGTCGAAGCTGGAAAAGCTTGTGGAAAGAATCATAAAAGAAGACTAAGGAGAAATCATGGACAATAAAATAGAACAACGACTGAAGCATTCGCTAGACTACGGAAAGGCTTGTCTGCGCGAGGAAGCGCAGGCCATACTGGACATCGTGCCCGAGATGGACGGCAGCTTTGAGCAAGCCGTGCGCATGATGTACGGCTGTCACGGCAAGATAATAGTGACCGGCGTGGGCAAAAGCGGCAACGTGGGCGCCAAGATAGCTGCCACGCTGGCCTCAACAGGCACCCCCGCCTTCTTCATCAACCCACTAGACGTTTATCACGGAGACCTGGGCGTGATGACATCCGATGATGTTGTGCTGGCATTAAGCAACAGCGGACAGACCGACGAGCTGCTGCGCTTCATCCCAATGGTGATACACATGCACGTGCCCATCATTGCCATGAGCGGCAACGAGCACTCGCTGCTGGCCAAGTATGCCAACTGCCACATCCTTGTAAAGGTGAAAAAAGAGGCCTGCCCCCTGAACCTGGCACCCACAAGTTCCACTACCGCCGCCCTGGCTATGGGCGACGCGCTGGCCGTAGCCCTTATGCAAGTGCGCGATTTCAGGCCTCGCGACTTCGCGCAATTCCACCCCGGAGGCGAGCTGGGCAAGCGTTTGCTCACCACAGCAGCCGATGTGATGCGCACCGAAGACCTGCCCGTCATACCGCAAGACATGCACCTGGGCGAGGCCATCATACACGTGAGCAAGGGCAAGCTGGGCCTGGGCGTGTCGCTTGACGATGAGGGTAAGGTGGCCGGACTGATTACCGACGGCGACATACGCCGTGCCATGGAGCGCTGGCAGGCCGACTTCTTCAACCACACCGTGAGCGACATCATGACGCGGAAGCCCAAGATGGTGACACCGGGCACGAAGATTACGGAGATACAACACATCATGAACACGCATAAGATACACTCTGTGCTGGTGACAGACAATGAGTTGCACCTGCTGGGCGTGGTAGACCATTACGCTTGTATGCTATGAGGCTTAGCCTGAAAATATTGTTTTTGGTGGTCATTCTGGCCTTTGCTGTAGGCGCACAGGCACACAGGCCCGACAGTACATCACAGCAAACGCGGCCTGCACAGACCGACTCTATGCTGGCAAAAGTGTTGCGCGAGAAGGGAATAACCTTCTCGCACGACAACTCTGTGACGCTGCTCACCAACGGAAGAGAAAAGTTTGACGACCTCTTCAAGGCCGTAGAGCAGGCCAGAAGTTCCATACACATGGAGTATTTTAACTTTCGCAACGACTCCATTAACAAGGAACTCATCACCCGACTGGCGCGTAAGGTGGCCGAAGGGGTTGAGGTGAGGCTCATCTTTGATGGCTTCGGCAACATGTCTAACAATCAGCCGATGCGCAAGAAAGACATTCGCCGCATCAGAAAAACCGGCATACAGATCTTTGAATACAACCCGGTGCGCTTTCCCTGGATAGATGACGTGTTCAACAGAGACCATCGCAAGATAGTGGTTATCGACGGAAAGATAGCCTATACGGGCGGCATGAACGTAGCCGACTATTACATCAAAGGCACCAGAGCCGTGGGTTCGTGGCACGACATGCACTGCCGCATAGACGGAACGGAGGTAAACACGCTGCAAAAGATATTCTTGAGGATGTGGAAAAAGGTGAGCAATGAGGACGTTCACGGCGCTAAGTACTATCGGGGCATCATGCCTGCCGACTATTTTCATGGTCTGAAGCCGGACACTACGGCTACCCGATACCATAAGATGGTGGGTATCATCAACCGCGAGCCGCATACCTCCAACGCCATCATACGCGACTTCTATCTCAATGCCATCAATCTGGCACGCGACAGCATCAAGCTCATCAACCCCTACTTCACCCTTTCGCACAAGCTGGTCAAGGCTTTAGAGCGGGCAGCAAAGCGGGGCGTAAAGGTGGAGATACTGCTCTCAGCCAACAGTGACATACCCCTTACGCCCGACTGTGGCTTTTATAACGCCCATAAGCTGATGAAACACGGGTGCAAGGTATGGATATACACGGGCGGATTTCACCATACCAAGATATTCATGGTGGATGGTGAGGTGTGCTCAGTGGGCAGTGCAAACCTCAACTCACGCAGCCTTAGATGGGATTATGAGGAGAACGCTGTGATCATGGATGCCTCGACGACGCACGAGCTGAACAATATCTTCGAGGCGCAAAAGGTTTCTTCCTTTCTGCTCACGCCCCAATCGTGGCGCGCATGGCGCACTCCGGCGCAGCGACACGTGGGCTGGTGGGCGCATTTGCTGGCACCTTTCTTATAACATACCCAGCATAGACGAGTCACGGGCAACGCTGAAAACTAGATGGAATTGATGTCTACATAGCCATGCATCACCGCGTAGATGGTGAGAGCCGACACGCTTCGCATGCCCAACTTGTCCATGATGTTCTTGCGGTGGGTGATGACGGTGGTGAGACTGATGTTGAGTTGTGAGGCTATCTCCTTATTAATATAGCCCTGAACGATGAGCGAGAGCACCTCAATCTCGCGGTTCGACAAAATCTTACTGGTAAGAGCCTGCGGCATAGCGGGCAGGTTCTTACCCCCGTGATGGCCATATTGCTCTATGCGCAGTATCTGCCTGACGAGTGTTTCCTCCGGTTGATTGATGCAGAAGCTATGATACCCGCTGAGCTGCCTGTCAGGATTGCGCTCTGAGGTGAGCACGATGGTGATGTGCTGACGGGCATCAAAGAAGGCTTTATGCGCCAATACAACAGTCTGATCTACAAAAAAATGAAAGAAGCGCGCCGCGTCGGCCGCCTCAAAATCCTCGAATGAGCTGAACGCCTCGATGGTCACGATGGGCATAACATTCTCAAGCACCTGCTTGAGCCCTATGGTAGCCAGCGTGTTAGGCTCTATGATGGCTATCAGGGGGCGTCCGCCCAGTGTCATCTTGGCATGGTTTTGTGGATCTGCTGTATGCATTTGCTGTTGTATAAACGATATTTCAGTATTATAATTTCACGTTGGATATATCTACCAAATTGTTTACTATGGCATAGATAGTGAGGCCGGCCGAAGAGTGTATTTGCAGTTTACGGGCGATGTTGCGCCTATGCGTGATGACCGTACTGGTGGCAATGCACAGATGGTCGGCTATTTCCTTGTTGGTCATGCCCTGCACCACGCTCACGATGACCTCCTTTTCGCGGTCGCTCAGCTCCTCATCGGCGTTGGGACGCTTGTTAATCATGTGACTGATCTTCATCGATACGTCGCTCTGCTTCATCTTTCTTTCCAGCAAACGAATGGCAGGGACAAAGATATTGTCCTCTACATCAGCGTGCTGCGACAGATATTCCTCGCAGTTGTATATGTCGTAGAGAGTGGCCATGAGCTGGTTGTTGTGCAGCTTGTCAGACGGCAGATACTTGATGATGACACTCTTCAGCTCTCTGAGCTTCTGCGTTGTCTGGCTGTGATGCTTGGAGAATGTGTCTACGTCATAGTTCATATCGGCCTGCCCATCAAGCAAAGACTGTACGTAAGGAAACACGGTGTGTTCCTCATAGAGCATGTGTCGGTGCACAGACTGGGCAAACTCGTCATACAACTTCAAAATGAAGCGCGTCACACTGTCGTCGCTGTCGAGCGCGCCTTGCAGCTCTTTCTTGATGAAAGGCAACTCGAAGCCCAGATAATACTGATGGCTTGCCCTGAGATACTTGAGCAATGTGTCTACCGAAAGCTGCCCGGCGTCGTCCGGACTCAAGAAGTTGTTCACCGTAAAGTTTAACGTGAGTTCGATGAATTATAAGTGCTTATAAATTTGGTGATTAGCGAAAT
>SAMEA3663095__coassemble_1088_pt1 | contig 24725 bp, 20 predicted proteins | sample SAMEA3663095__metabat2_high_PE_003 | metagenome-assembled genome bin SAMEA3663095 (sample SAMEA3663095) | pig gut metagenome | biome: pig gut; feature: pig-associated habitat; material: faeces | place: France | collected 2012
ACTCATAAATCTACCCTTAATCGTGTATTGGATGATAGTTGCGGATTTTAGGATAGATTAAAGATGAAACAAAGAAAAAGATGCATGGCCCTGCAAAAAAACAAGTCAGATAAGTGTCAAAGACAGAGACACACCATGCAAGTGTCAGCAACCTATGCGCCAATTGCCTTCTACATCTACCGCAGAGTGTTTAGCAAGCTTCTGTTTTGCGCATAAAGCGGAGCAAATATATATATCTGAATGGTTATGGGTCTGCATACCTACAGTACATGACCACCTTTATCTTCGGTTACAGACGGCCACTAGGGCCACGCCTACCATGGATTTAATCACCTGGCAATAATCAAGAAGATATGCAAAACTGAACAATTTTATATGATACTCGTAATAATAGAGAAAAGGAGAGCACGATGATAGGTCACGAAAACATGGCAAGACAACCCTGCCAAGCACATGAAGGGCGGAGCCTCATCTCTGAAGCCCCGCCCCTATCTGTTTCTTAAGCCTGTTCAGGTCATTTACTTAGCAGCCTCATCTTTGGGTGCCTTACCTATCAGGTCCATAAACTGGTCGAGCTTAGGAGTGATAATGATTTGCGTGCGGCGGTTGCGCTGCTTGCCCAGCTCGGTGTCATTAGCCACCAGAGGGTTATACTCGCCACGTCCACCTGCGGTGAGACGCTTGGGATCTACGCTGAAGTGGTCTTGCAGGTATTGTGCCACGCTTGCTGCACGAAGGCAGGAGAGGTCCCAGTTGTTGCGGATATTCTTCATGATGGGGTTCGTAGTGTTGATAGGCACATTGTCGGTGTTACCTTCAATGAGCACGTCGTAGTCGCTGTAGTCGCGTATAATCTTGGCTATCTTGCTCAGTGTTTCCTCAGCACGATCGTTAATCTCATACGATCCGCTCTTGTAGAGCATGTTGTCGGCCAGCGAGATATACACCACTCCCTTAAGCACCTGCACGTCTACCTCTTTCAGTTCTTCCTTGCTCAGCGAGCGAGTGAGGTTATTGGTGAGCACCAGGTTGAGCGAGTCGCTCTTGCTCTTCACCTCCACGAGGTGGCGAATGTACTGGTTAGACTCGTTGATTTGGTCAACCAACTTCGAGATATTGATGTTGTTGGAGTTGGCATTGGTGAGGCTCTTATCCAGAGAGCTTTGCAGTGCCGCCATTGTTTCCTTAGACTGAGATAGCTGATCTTCCAAACTCTTGATGCGAGCATTGTTGGCAGCTATCGTTTCCTTGGCATTGTTATATTCGGTAGTAAGCTGTCTGTTCTCTGTCTGACAGTTTTCCAAATCCTTCTTGCTGGCGCATCCGGACAGCAGCAAGGCTCCCGTTGCGAGCGTCAAAACAAATAATTTCTTTTTCATAATCTTATTATTTTAAGCTTAGTAATTCTGTTGCAAAGTTATAATTATAACGCATAAGAGTACGAATAGTTTACAACGTTTAAGCATTATTAACCAATAATCTTTCACATTACTATTAATTAACCTTCTTCGCCTCCAAGTAGGCCTCAAATTTCTGCACAACTCACCTGGCATGATGAGACTCTGTGGGGAAGCAGCGAGTAAGGTATGAACTGACGAGAGCGAAAGGGCCTGCTTTGAAGGACATATTAATAATGTATTACAAGTGTGTTGCAATATGGGAAAATCAAACTTTTTATTGTATATTTGCAATATAAACCAACCGAATTTATTTTACCTTTTAACATACAATGAACATGGAAGAAACGAACAAAGAGACCAAGCAGCAACTCTATTTGGAGTGCGAAGGAAAAGAAAAAGAATTTAACGGCATTACAGTCAATGGCTTTGCCTTTCTGTTCTTATCCCTATTTTTAATTATCGTGGGAGCCCTGCTCATCTGGCAAGGTGCCGAAGGCCTCGGCTCTCTGCCCATTACGGCCGGTGTACTGCTCATCGTTGTGGCCCTATTTCTGCAATTGGGCGACATCAAACTGGAGCCCAACGAGGCCCGCATCATGATGTTCTTCGGCAAATATAAGGGTACTTTCAAGCGCGTGGGGTTCTATTGGGTCAACCCCTTCATCAACACAAAGTGCCTGTCGCTGCGTGCCCGCAACCTTAACGCCGACCCCATCAAGGTGAACGATAAGCAGGGCAACCCCGTGCTGATAGGCGTTGTGGTGGTGTGGAAGCTGAAAGACACCTATAAGGCGATGTTTGAGATAGACGCGCAGACCATGGCCACATCGCCGATGGGCGAGAATGTGAACAGCATTATGAATGCCTTTGAGAACTTTGTGAAGATACAGAGTGACGCGGCATTGCGCCAAGTGGCCGGGCTCTACGCCTACGACAGCAATGACGTCAACGACGAGCTGACACTGCGGGGCGGCGGCGACGAGATAAACGCCCAGCTTGAGCATAAGCTGAACGAGCGGCTCAGCATGGCAGGCATAGAGGTTGTGGAGGCACGCATCAATTATCTGGCATACGCACCTGAGATTGCAGCCGTGATGTTGCGCCGCCAGCAGGCCGACGCCGTCATTGCCGCACGCGAAAAAATAGTGGAAGGAGCCGTGAGCATGGTGAAGATGGCTCTGGAGAAGCTGTCAGATGAGAACGTGGTGAAACTGGATGAGGGCATGAAGGCAGCTATGGTGTCTAACCTCATGGTGGTGTTGTGTGGCGATGACAACCCTCAGCCCGTTGTAAACACAGGATTATCTAACGCATAACTCACATTCAGTCAGAAACAATCAGGTGAGCATGAGGCATTGTTTTCATGCCTATTGCTACTGTTATCTGTAGAAGTAAACCCGCTTGCTCGGCATGTCTGGCAAGCGGTTCTACTATCATTGTCTCATTCTTCCGTTGCAATCTGTTACTACGACGAATGCATCCGGACGTGAAATCATTACGTATTATAATAAGGTAAGGACATAAAAAATGGCTTGCTTTTATGGAGAATTAATCACTTTTTTGTAACTTTGCCCACAAATACACACCTATCTAAAAAATAAGCAACTATGATTATTTTCTTCAGAACGCAGCAGAAGAGTGTGATCGCCACAGAGGTGGACCACAAACTCAGCGACAAAGAAATTAACGAACTGTGCTGGCTGTATGGCGATGCCGAGCTTTTGAAAGAGCAAGAGCTGAAAGGCTACTTCGTCGGACCACGCAAGGAGATGATTACTCCGTGGAGTACCAACGCCGTAGAGATAACTCAAAACATGAGTTTGAAGGGCATCTCGCGCATAGAGGAGTACTTCCCCGTAGAGAGCAAAGACGCTGACTACGACCCCATGCTGCAACGCATGTACGACGGTTTGAACCAAGACATCTTCACGGTGAACCACAAACCGGAGCCCATCAAGCATGTAGAAGACCTGGAAAAATATAACGAAGAGGAAGGCTTGGCCCTCTCGCCGGAAGAAATAGCCTACCTGCACAAGATAGAAAAGGAAAACGGAAGGCCACTCACCGACTCTGAGATATTCGGCTTCGCCCAAATCAACTCCGAGCACTGCCGCCACAAGATATTCGGCGGTGAGTTTATCATCGACGGAAAGAAAATGGAGTCGAGCCTTTTCAACCTTATTAAAAAGACCACTAAGGAAAATCCCGGAAAAATTTTATCAGCTTATAAAGACAACGTGGCCTTTGCACAGGGTCCTGTGATAGAGCAGTTTGCACCCAAGGATCAGAGCACGAGCGACTACTTCCGGGTGAAAGACATAGAGAGTGTCATCTCTCTGAAGGCCGAGACGCACAACTTCCCCACTACGGTGGAGCCGTTTAACGGCGCAGCCACAGGCACCGGCGGCGAGATACGCGACCGTATGGGCGGCGGCACAGGCTCATGGCCTATCGCCGGAACGGCTGTGTACATGACGGCCTACCCACGATTGAAGGACGATGACGACAAGGCACCCAAGCTGCGTGACTGGGAAGACATTCTGCCCATGCGCAAATGGCTCTATCAGACGCCGGAGCAGATACTCATCAAGGCTTCTAATGGAGCGTCAGACTTTGGAAACAAGTTCGGCCAGCCCATCATCACCGGCTCTCTGCTCACCTTCGAGCATCAGGAAAACGGCGAGAAGTATGCTTACGACAAGGTCATCATGCTGGCCGGCGGCGTGGGATACGGCACAAAGAGAGACTGCCTGAAGAAGGAGCCCAAACCCGGAAACAAAATCGTTGTGGTGGGTGGCGACAACTATCGCATCGGCTTGGGCGGCGGTTCTGTGTCGTCGGTAGACACCGGAAGATACTCTAACGGCATCGAGCTGAATGCCGTACAGCGTGCCAACCCTGAGATGCAGAAGCGTGCCTACAACCTGGTGCGCGCCCTGGTAGAAGAAGACAACAACCCCGTGGTGAGCATTCACGACCATGGTTCGGCCGGACACCTGAACTGTCTGAGCGAATTGGTGGAAGACTGCGGCGGCGAAATAGACATGACCAAACTGCCTATAGGGGACAAGACGCTCAGCGCTAAGGAAATTATAGCAAACGAGTCTCAGGAGCGCATGGGCATCCTGATTGATGAGAAACACCTCGACCATGTAAAGAAAATTGCCCAGCGCGAGCGTGCTCCCCTTTATGTGGTAGGCGAGACAACGGGCGATGCCCACTTCTCTTTCGTGCAGGGCGACGGCAAGAAGCCTTTCGACCTCGACGTGGCCCAGATGTTCGGTCACTCACCCAAGACAGTGATGAAAGACGAGACTGTGGTACGCACATATAAAGACGTAACCTACGATGCTGCCCATATAGACGAATATGTGCAGCGTATGCTGCAGCTGGAGGCCGTAGCCTGCAAAGACTGGCTCACCAACAAAGTAGACCGCTCGGTGACAGGCAAGGTGGCCAGACAGCAATGCCAGGGCGAGATACAGTTGCCACTGAGCGATTGCGGCGTGGTGGCACTCGACTATCGCGGACACAAGGGCATAGCCACTGCACTGGGACATGCTCCACAGGCCGGACTGGCATCACCTGAGGCCGGCAGCGTGCTCTCTGTAGCTGAGTCGCTCACCAACATAGTGTGGGCACCGCTGGCTGACGGCATGGACTCGCTGAGCCTTTCTGCCAACTGGATGTGGCCCTGCCGCTCACAAAAAGGTGAAGACGCAAGACTCTATAAGGCTGTAAAGGCACTGTCAGACTTCTGCTGCGCCATCGGCGTAAACGTGCCTACGGGCAAAGACTCACTCTCACTGAGCCAGCAATATCCCAACGGCGAGAAGATTATATCGCCGGGAACGGTCATCGTAACATCGGGCGGCGAAGTGTCTGACGTGCGCAAGGTGGTGTCGCCGGTGCTGGTTAACGACAAGAAAGCACACCTGCTGCACATCGACTTCAGCTTCGATGAGCTCCGCCTGGGCGGTTCGGCCTTCGCGCAGAGCCTCAACAAGGTGGGCAGCGACGTGCCTACGGTGAAGGACGCACGCTACTTCTGCACATGCTTCGAAGCCGTTCAGGAGCTGATAAACCGCGGTTGGATACTCGCCGGACACGACATCAGCGCCGGCGGTCTGATCACCACGCTGCTGGAGATGACCTTCGCCAATACCAAGGGCGGCCTGCACATCAACCTGCACGACATCAAGGGCAACGACGTGGTGAAGAAACTCTTCGCAGAAAACCCGGGTGTGGTGATAGAAGTGGCCGATGAGCATTACGAAGATGTGAAGAATTATCTGGAAGACTGCTGCGTGGGCTTCGCCAGACTGGGCTATCCTACACCCGACAAGCGCACCCTGACGGTGAACGACGGCGACTGGAGCCACGATTTCGACATAGACAGCCTGCGCGACACCTGGTTTGAAACCTCTTACTTGCTCGACCGCAAGCAGAGCATGAACGGCATGGCCCGCAAACGCTTTAAGAACTACAAGAAGCAACCCCTTGAGATGAAGTTCAATAAGAGCTTCGACGGTAAGCTGGAGTCTTACGGCATATCAGCAGACAGACGTACAGCAAGCGGCGTGAAGGCAGCCATCATTCGCGAAAAAGGCACCAACGGCGAGCGTGAGATGGCTTACGCCCTCTATCTGGCTGGCTTCGACGTGAAGGATGTGATGATGACCGACCTCATTTCGGGCCGGGAGACACTCGAAGACATCAATATGATAGTGTTCTGCGGCGGCTTCTCCAACTCCGACGTACTCGGTTCTGCCAAGGGTTGGGCCGGAGCTTTCCTCTACAACCCCAAGGCCAAGGAGGCTCTTGACAGGTTCTACGCTCGTCAGGACACCTTGTCACTGGGCATCTGCAATGGTTGCCAGCTTATGGTAGAGCTCAACCTCATCAATCCGGAACACAAACATCGTGCCCACCTCACCCGCAACGTGAGCCGTAAGTTTGAGAGCGACTTCCTGAGCGTGGCCATTCCGCAGAACAACAGTGTGATGCTGGGCTCACTGAGCGGCAACAAGCTGGGTATCTGGGTGGCTCACGGAGAGGGCCGATTCTACCTGCCTGAACCGGAAGACCATTACAACGTGGTGGCAAAATACAACTATGCCGAATATCCGGGCAACCCCAACGGATCTGACTATAATGTTGCTGGCATCTGCTCAGCCGACGGCCGTCACCTGGCTATGATGCCTCATCCTGAGCGCGCCATATTCCCCTGGCAGCAGGCATGGTATCCTCTCAACCGCATGGGCGAGGAGGTAACACCATGGATAGAGGCCTTTGTGAATGCACGTAAGTGGGTGGAGCAGAAGCTCAACAAGCAATAACAACAACTAACAGCAAGGCTTCAGGTGGCGGCATGCCTCATGCCACGGCCTGGAGCCTGCCTTTATTATAAGAGATGAACTTTTACTGGGAGAGCTTTAAAACCTTTTTCAAGATAGGAGCCTTCACCTTGGGTGGCGGCTATGCCATGATACCCATCATTGAGAGCGAGATAGTGGAAAAGCGCAAATGGATTAACAAGAACGAGTTTCTCGACCTCATAGCCATTGCGCAGAGCTGTCCGGGGGTATTTGCGGTAAACATCAGCGTGTTCATAGGCTATAAGCTGCGCCGCCTGAAGGGCGCACTGTGCATGGCCGCAGGTGCCTCACTGCCCTCGTTCCTCATCATCCTGCTCATAGCCATCTTCTTCCACCGATTCATGGACGTGCCTTGGGTAGCCGCTATGTTCAGAGGCATACGTCCCGCAGTGGTAGCTCTCATTGCTGTACCCACATTCACGCTGGCCAAAAGTGCTAAGGTGAACATCTACAATTGCTGGATTCCCATCGTAAGCGCGCTGCTCATCAAGTTTATGGGGGTCAATCCTATTTACATTATCCTGGCGGCCGGATTGTTAGGCTACCTGTATGGCAAATACATCAGACCCACACAAATAAAGTAAAGCATGATATTCCTGAAACTGTTTTATACCTTCTTCCTTATCGGATTGTTCGGCTTCGGTGGCGGATATGGCATGCTCTCGCTCATACAGACCGAAACGGTGGTACACCATCACTGGCTCTCTTCGGCCGAGTTCACCAATATTGTGGCCATATCACAAATGACCCCCGGCCCCATTGGCATCAACTCAGCCACCTATTGCGGCTATACGGCGGTGCACAACGCCCAATATTCTGAGGCCATGTCGGTCTTGGGCAGCTTCACAGCAACGCTGGCGCTCGTCCTGCCGTCTATCATACTGATGGTGCTCATCAGCAAGCTCTTTCTGAAATACATGCGCACGCCACTCGTACAGGCCATCTTCACGGGGTTGCGGCCCGCCGTGGTGGGCTTGCTTGCAGCCGCCACGCTGCTGTTATGCGATGCCGAGAACTTCGGTTCGATAGCTGTCAACCCCTGGCAGTTCATCATCAGCATCATGCTCTTTGCCGCATCATTCATCGGAACGATGTGGCTGAAGATCAACCCCATCAAGATGATATGCTACGCCGCTTTAGCCGGGCTCGTATTATTATATTAGGTGAACATCAACAACCTTGTTAACATTATAAAAGAACAATATGATAAAAAGACTGATTTCAACTTTTTTCGTAGGACTCATCGCCTTCATGGCAATGGCCCAAAGTCAAACAGCCAACACATTACGCTACTTTCTGAAGAACGGAAAGACCTATGACATTAGGATGAGTGAGCTCTCACAGCTCAAGAACATAGCCAACGTAAGCATTAAGAACATGTTCAAGGACACGAGCAAGCCCTCCAAGGACTTTCTCAATGCCGACATAGACAGCGTGGTGCTGGTCTACGTAGACTATCCTGACACCATACCGTCCGGGAACATCAACAAAAACACCAACCCCAAAGCCCTCTTGCTGGAGTATCCTAAGCTCAGAGAAGGCTCTGACCAGTTGCTCGTGATACATTCTACCCAAGAACTGGGCATCACATACAGTCTGGAATGGGACTGCACGAAGAAGTCGCAGCGATGGACATGCTTTGAGATGCACAACGGACTGCCTGACAACAATGTGAAGCGGTCAGACGATTTCAGAGAAGATCCCGACATACCGTCGAAGTACAGAACCACCCTCAGCCAGTATTCGGGCAGCGGTTTCTCACGCGGACACATGTGCGCGTCGAGCGACCGGCAGACTACAAAAGAGCAAAACTCGCAGACCTTCTATCTGAGCAACATGCACCCACAATATCAGAACCATAACGGCAACCTCTGGCAGGCACTTGAAACTCAGGTGCAAAGCTGGGACAAAACGAACTTCCGCGACACTCTCTATGTGGTGAAGGGCGGCACGATAGACAAGAGCGACCAGATACTGACCACAACTTCTTCCGGGTTGCTCGTACCCAAATACTTCTTCATGGCCATCTTATGCGTGAAGAACGGAGCTTACAAAGCCGTAGCCTTCTGGACGGAGCACACCAACACCGCCATCAAGAAGGCCAAGCCCAAGGACTATGCCATCAGCATAGACGAGCTGGAGCAGAAAACGGGCATCGACTTCTTCTGCAATCTGCCTGACGACATAGAGAATGCCGTTGAGAAGAGTTATACACCTGCCGACTGGGGATGGTAATGAGACAGCTCAGCAATAAGGCAAAGGGTATTTTAGAAGCAGTGGTATCATCGGCCTCATTTGGCTTGATACCACTCTTTTCTGTGCCTTTGCTGGCCTTAGGAATGACCTCTGCCAACGTGCTCATCTATCGTTACATGTTCGGCTCACTGCTCATGATGGGGCTGCTGGCCCTGCGCCACACCTCACTCAGGCTGCGCTGGGGCGACTTTCTGCGTCTCTCGTTCCTGTCATTGCTTTATGTCATCTCCTCACTCTGCCTCTATGCCGGCTATCGCTATATGCCCAGCGGCATAGCTACCACACTGCTGTTCTCCTATCCGGTATGGACGGCACTCATCATGATCATCTTCTTGCATCAGAAAATCACGATACCCACAGCTCTGGCCATCATCCTGGCCGTGTGTGGTGTATATTTTCTGTCAGGCGCGTCAAGCACACAAGGCACCATGTCGGTCAAAGGCCTCATCTTGGAACTTATGTCCGGGCTCATGTATGCCATATATATGGTGGTGTTCCCACGCATGCGCATACGCAACATACCCTCACTGAAGGTCAACTTCTACGTTTTTCTCATCGCCATGGTCATGCTCATGGCGTGGTCGGTATTCAACGACGGGCGCATACAGCCCATTCCCTCGCTCCAGGCTTGCCTGAGCCTGTTCCTCCTGGGGCTGCTCCCCACCATGCTCAGCAACGTGTGCCTCATCATGTCGCTCAAGCTTCTGAGCAGCGAGATGGTGGCAACATTAGGGGCCTTCGAGCCGCTCACGGCCATGATAGTGGGCATTGCCGTCTTTCATGAGCCGCTCACCCTGGCCGTTATACTGGGGTTTCTGCTCATCACATCATCCGTCATCATTCTTGTCAAGAAGGGTTAGGCAACCTTCCCCACCCCCTGCGCATTGTGTGAACGTCATTTTGCACGCTGAATGCGCAACCGTTTGCGCATTAAAAATGCCTCTGTAACAGATTTTTCTTTAATAAGAAAAAAAATAATGAGTAATTTTGGAGGTAGGAAAACCTAAATATGTAATTATGAAACGACTTTTTTCAACATGTCTGTGGCTCTCTCTCGGAGTCTCAGCAATGGCACAAGGATGGCCAGCAAACTATAATGGCGTAATGCTCCAGGGTTTCTTCTGGGACTCTTTCGACGAATCTCAATGGACAAGGCTCACCAAGCAGGCCGATGATTTCAGCGGATATTTCGACTTGGTGTGGGTTCCGCAAAGCGGAAAATGCCTCAACAGCTCTTCTATGGGCTACGACCCTTATTATTATTTCAACCAAAACTCTTCTTTCGGTACGGCCGATGAACTGAAGACAATGATCAACACGTTCAAGCAGAAAAACATTCTCACCATCGCCGATGTTGTCATTAATCATCGCAACACAACAGGTTGGTTTACCTTCCCTGCTGAAACGTGGAACGGACAGACCTATCAGATGCTTCCTACCGACATCGTAGCCAACGATGACAATGGCGCGACCAAGACCGAAGCCGACAAGGAGGGCGTCACGCTCAGCGCAAACAACGACGAAGGTGAAGGCTGGTCGGGCATGAGAGACCTCGACCACAAGAGCCAGAACGTGCAAAACATCATCAAGGCTTACGAAAACTTCCTCGTTAACGAGATGGGCTATTCCGGCTTCCGCTACGATATGGTGAAGGGCTTTAGCGGCTCACACGTGGGCGACTATAACGAGGCGGCCGGCGTGAACTACTCCGTAGGCGAATATTGGGACAACAACAGCAAGATCAAGAGCTGGATAGACGCTACGGGCAAGCGCTCCGCAGCCTTCGACTTCCAGTTCCATTACGCTGTGACAAATGCCATCAACACCTCCAACTGGGGCTCGCTCAGCACGGCATCGCCACTCATCAAGGAAAGCAATTACAAGCGCTACGCCGTTACCTTCGTAGAAAATCACGACCTGGAGCAGCGCACCGGCACATCGCCCGACCCCATCAAGCGAGACACTCTGGCTGCCAACGCCTATCTGCTGGCCATGCCGGGCACACCTTGTGTGTTCCTCAAACATTATCTGGCCTATCCTGACGAGATAAAAGCCATGATAGACGCACGCAAGGCTGCAGGCATAACCAACCAAAGCAACTTCACTGACTTCCGCACCAGCACCTCTTATTATGGCGTCATCACCACAGGCACCAATGCGCAGCTGCTCGCCATCGTGGGCAACACGGCGCTCATGGGCGAACCCAGCAGCATATACACAAAGATACTGAGCGGCTATCACTACGCTTATTACCTCTCTAAGTCTGCCGAGACAGCCTTCATCGACAAGCCGTCAGGCACCTACTCAAAGGCCTTCAGCACCACGCTCACTGCTGTGAGCAACAACGCTGACGCCAAGATAGCCTACACCACCGACGGAACAGAACCTTCTGCCACCAACGGAACACAGGTGGCCAGCGGCACAACAGTCAGCATCAGCGACGACTGCACGCTCAAGGCTGTACTCATAGCAGGCGGAGTGGCAAAGGGCAGCGTCATCACACGCCATTATATGTTCTCACACTTCACGCCGAAGCCCATCTACGTCTACGTGAATGCCGACGATGCCGGCTCGGCATGGAGCAACTGGAAAGACGGTATTTATTATTGGACGTGGGGCGGCGACGGCACACACGCACCCAAGAGCGGCAAATGGCCGGGCGATAAGGTGGCTGCTACCGAGACAGCCGACAACAAGCAGTGGGCCGTACAGAGCTATACGCTCAGCAGCGAGGACGATGCCGTGAGCTTCGTGTTCAACATGGGCTCTAATGTCACACAGACCGAAAACAAGACGGGCGTTAACAAAACCACCTATCTGCTCATCAACAACACGACAGACGATAGCGGGCATAACACCATCAGCACAGTGGCAACCGGCATAAAAGGCATCACCTATGTGGAGAAGCCCACAGACGACAAATGGTACACGCTCAACGGCCAGCGCATAGAGAGGCCCACACAGCGTGGCATATACATCCATAACGGTAAGAAATTGATTATTCATTGATAAAGATGAATCGATTAAGAAAACTCATGATAGCGTTGCTGGTCTTCACGGCCGGCAACGCTTTAGCGCAAAAATACGTTGGGGGCGACATCTCATTGTTGCCCTCATACGAGCAAAACGGCGCCACCTACTTCGACAACAACGGCAACCCCATAGCAGAGGTGCTGCCTTATCTGAAGCAGCAGGGGCTCAACGCCATGCGCGTACGCCTTTTCGTAAACCCTGCCAACGCCCCCGAAACAGAAAAGGAGGAGGGCGTAAGACAAGACTTGGGCTACGTAAAGAAGCTGGCCAAGCGCATCAAGGAGCAGGGCATGGCGCTCATGCTCGACTTTCATTATTCAGACTCATGGGCCGACCCCAGCAAGCAATACACGCCCAACGACTGGCAAAGTCTGACGGAGAGCCAGCTACAAGAGCGCATATACACCTATACGAAAGATGCCCTGCAGCAACTGGCTGACACAGGGGCTACGCCCGACTTCATACAGACGGGCAATGAGATAAGCTATGGCATGCTTTGGGGCGCCCGGGGTGCCTCAGACCTGAAGAAATGCTATACCAGCAGCACAGACAACTGGTCTTACTTCACCTCACTGCTCAAGCAGGCCGTCAAGGCTTGCAGGGAAGTTTGCCCGCAAGCAAAGGTCATCCTGCACACCGAACGCGTGGCTCAACCCACCGTATTAAAAGACTTCTATCAGCGCATGGCAAGCTATGGTGTAGACTACGACATCATCGGACTGAGCTATTATCCCTATTACCATGGCAATCTGAGCCAGCTCAACACGGCACTCACCACACTCGAGAGTGCTTATGCCGATAAGGATATCATGCTGGTAGAAACGGGTTACTACCACGACTGGCAACCGTCTACCGTAGACTACGACCTCTCCGCGCAATTTCCCATCACGGGTGAGGGCCAGAAAGCCTTCACCTCGGCGCTCATCAGCACATTGTCGGCACACAAAAGCGTGAAGGGACTGTTCTGGTGGTTTCTCGAAGCCAACGAGAAGGGCCTCGACTGGAGCACCAAGCACGTGACAGCCAGCTGGTATAATGCCGGCCTCTTCGACAACAACACGGGCAAGGCAGAGCCCACACTCTATGTGCTGAAAGATTTTCTGGGCACAGCCGATGCCATCAGCACCCCTACTCTCTCAACCCGGCAGAGCGAAACCAAATGGTATAACCTGTGCGGACAACGCATCTCACAGCCTGACAAAAGCACCATTGCCATCTGTCAGGGCAAGAAAATAAGATTGGCTGAATAGCCGCAAGCATGATATAAGATTCTATGAAAGGCCCGTCACATCACAGTGGCGGGCTTCTGTTGTTAATACGCCAACTTAAAATAATAGAATGCAGCACAATGGATACAGACAGGGTCATTGAATGTTCGGTCAAATCAACAGACCAACAGGCAATCACTATAATTTTACCGAAAATGCTATTCCACCCATTCCACCCAATAGTATAACTTACTGACACATATATATTTAAGAACACAAGGACATCAAAAAACATATCACCCTCATCTCACCCATATATCACCCAGATTTTACACATACCACCTTTGTCTTTATAGAGGTTGACTAGCATCTCGGATGCGCATTCCCAGCGTGGCCCTACCCAACCGTACCGCACCACGCATCCATTGTAGTGGCCGCGCCTTGTGCAGGCCAACAAGGAACGTGCATTCAACTAACTGAAGATGTATTCCTACAAGCTCTGGTGCACAAGGATGTTGGCCGGCACAAGGCACGGCCACTACAACTCCTGATTATCGTAATAACGTGCATTCAACTACCTGAAGATGTATTCCTACAAGCTCTGGTGCACAAGGATGTTGGCCGGCACAAGGCACGGCCACTACAACTCCTGATTATCGTAATAACGTGCATTCAACTACCTGAAGATGTATTCCTACAAGCTCTGGTGCACAAGGATGTTGGCCGGCACAAGGCACGGCCACTACAAATGCTGATTATAGCAAAAGGATTGTGCGTTAAATTCTGAAGGTGACAGGCAGCACCATCCAGAAACCATAGGGCTTACCGTTTATGCGCGGAGCCTTCCAACCATCTCCCAGACGCACCACACGCACAGCCTCAACGCAGAAAAGGCGAGCCACCTCACGCTGCAATGCCTCTCTGTTATGCTCCAGTTGGTAGCGTAATTCGTCAGGCAACCTCTTGCCGGGCTGCATCTGTAAGTTTTTACATGTCACTTCGCCTATGCTGTCTATACGCCCGGAGGGATCGAGGTGGAAATTGACACGCACCTTAGCCGTCGCATTGAGTTCCATAGCCAGTTCAGGATACCTGATGTTATCAGCCAGAAAGCGACCCAAGCCATTCATTCCTCCCTTATATTCAGGGTCTGTGAAATACTTCTTTTTCGACCATCCGGCATCCACCTTGCTCAAGTCGAGCCCCTCAAGACATGCTTTGAGCTTATGTATATCCACCGTTGCGAGCAGCACACGGCGGTCGGCGTCGAGCACGTAATAGGTGGGTATCCAACTTACTCCGAACTGCTTAGACACCTCAGTGTCCTTCCATTTCTTCAGTTCCGAGAACCGTTGCCACCCTATGTCCTGCGCTTTGCAGAAGCTGTCAAGCCTGGCTTTGTCGGTGTCGAAGCTCACGCCGACAAACGATATAGAGTCACCCTGATACTGCTTCACCAGTTTTTTCATTTCCGGCAGGTCGCGCCTGCAGTCTCCGCACCATGAAGCCCAGAAGTCGAGCACGGTGTAATGTCCCTTCGTATTGGCCAAGGCATAATCCGATAACTCCGACACATTGAGCATAGGAGCCTCCGTGCCCACGGGCAGCAGGCTCTTGGCGTAAAGCGAATCTAAGTCAGCCGCCTCCGCATGAAGCGACAGGCACAGCATGACTATGCCTAAGATGTTTGTTACTTTCATTACGATTTAAATTTTATGTATGGTTAGAGTTTGGTCACAATAGTCAATCACTGCCGTCCGGTGCGTGATAAAGATAATTGTTTTGTCATGCCTGGTCAGGATGTTCTGCAGCAGTTTGCGTTCCGTTTCCGGGTCGAGGGCCGACGTAGCCTCATCAAAGAGCATGATAGAGCGATTGCGCAGCAAGGCACGCGCGATGGCAATGCGCTGTGCCTGCCCCTCGCTGAGCCCCCCACCCTGCTCGGTGCAATAGGTGTCAAGGCCGTCGGGCAAGTCGAACACAAAGTCGGCGCAGCTCTGGTGCAACGCCTCGTGCATCTCCTCATCAGTAGCCGAGAGCCTGCCCAGTCGCAGATTGTCGCGTATGGTGCCGCTCATCAGGGTGTTGCCCTGCGGCACATACACAAAGTTGGCGCGCATCAGCGGCGACAGCGTGTACCTCTCTCCCTGCCGGTTGTATATCTCTATAGAGCCCTGCTGGGGGTGCAGCAAGGCCAGCAGCAGGCGCACCAGCGTGGTTTTGCCCGCCCCCGTCTCGCCCAGAACCGCCGTGCACGAGCCCGGAGTGAAGTCGAACGACAGCTGTTCGATGACATTGCCGTCGGCCGCGTCATAGGCATAGCTCACGTTGTTGAGTCTCAGCCCGCACGGAGGCGGCAACAAGATGGGGTCGCCCTGCTCTTCCAGCGGATCCTCCTCAAGCTCCATGAGGCGCTCGGCAGCCGTAAACACGCTCACGAAGGCCGGAACCAGCTTGGTGAGCTGCCTTGCCGGACTCTGTATCTTATTCACCAGCTGCAAGAAAGCGGTCATGCCGCCAAATGTAAGGGTGTGTCTTGACATGCGCAGAGCCGCCCAGGCAAAGGCCACGAGATAGCCCAAGGCGAAGCCGAAGTTGAGAACGAGGTTAGAGAACACCGAGAAGGCCGTGCGCCTCACCACCTTATGGCGCAGCTCGCGTTGCGTGTTCTCCAGCCTGCTCACCATGGTGGCATCGCTCTCCAGCGTCTTGATGAGCATGCGGTGCTGTATGGTTTCCTGCAAGACGCTCTGCACCTTAGAGTCGGAGTCGCGCACCTGCCTGGTAAGCTTGCGCATCTGCCTGACATACACCTTGCTCACCAGCACGAAGAGGGGTATCATAAACACGATGAGCAGGGCCAGCCGCCAGTCCATGGAGCACAAATAGCAGAAGGCGCCCACAAAGAGTGCCAGCGTAGAGAGTGTGGAAGGAATGGTCTCGGTGAGGAAGGTAACCACGTTGCTCACGTCAAACTCCAGCCTGTTAAGCACGTCGCCGGAGTGCAGGCGCTCTCTTCCGTGCCACTCCGAGCGCAGCATCCGGTCGAGCATACGCTGCTGCATACGGTTCTGAGCCTTGATGCCCAGCAGATTTCTTATCCACACAGCCGATATGTTGAGGGCAAAGTCGCACAGAATAAGGCCACCCATGAGTGCCACGGCCCAGAATATGCTGCCCGGACGCACGTGTGACGCCACGTCGATGGCGTGCTGTACGGCCCACACAGAGGCCAGTGACACCACCACGTCGAGCAGGCCCACGGCAGCATTCAGCACGGCCTGCAGCCGGTTGCCGCGCCAGGCGCGCCACAGCCATCTGAAGATTTCGGCCGTAGAATACTTGTTGTGCGGCACCTTCAGCAGGTTTTTCACTTGTGATAAATATCGCTTAGCCATAGCCTTAGTGGTTAGTCGCGTGTGTCAGCGCCCCACATCATCTTTTCTCTCAGCGTAGAGAAGTATCTCCGGCCCGTCTTTTTCAGCACCCTGACCACGTAGGGAGCCTTCTTGATGGTTATTCTCACACCTTCGTGGTGTTTCTCCGACCGGCCGTCTATGGCCACCAGGAAGTTGTGCGAGCGGCTTTTCACCTCCAGCGTAATTTCCGAGCTGTTGTCTATCACGATGGGGCGTATGCTCAAGCTGTGCGGAGCCACCGGCGAGAGGCACAGCACACCGGTCTGCGGCACGATGATGGGTCCGCCGTTAGAGAGCGAATAGGCCGTAGAACCCGTGGGGGTGCTCACGATGAGCCCGTCGGCCTGATAGGTAACCAGATATTCGCCATTGATGCTGGCGCGTATCGAAATCATCGAAGCATTGTCGCGCTTCAGTATGGCAATCTCATTCAGCGCGTAGGGATAGCCCTCCAAAGGCTCGCCCTCTATGCTTAGGCCTATGCAGGTGCGGTCTTCCACGCAGAAGTCGCCCTCGTATATGGCCTCCAGAGCCTCCTCGGCCTCTGTGGGAAGGGTGTCGGCCAGGAAGCCCAGCCGCCCCATGTTGATACCCAAAATGGGTGTCTGGCGTGCCCCTATGCGACTTGCCGCGCGCAGAAAAGTGCCGTCGCCGCCCAAGGCTATGACAAAGTCTACGTCTTGGGGCAGCGTGTCGAACACGCTCACCGCGCCTTTCTCAAGCACGGAGGTGCTCACCAGGTAGTCATAAAACAGCCGCTCTACATACAGCTTGGCCTCGCGGGCCTTCAGAAACGCCAGCACACGCTGTATGGAACCGAGCCTTCCGGACTGATACTCGTTTCCGAAAAGTGCGAAACAAAGGGGTTTGTCTGCCATAAATACACGCTTTTTACATTCTTTATGCCTCATGCAACCGTCTTGAAGCAAAAAATGAGTATATTTGCAAGTGCATAAGACATGTGCAAATATACGATTTTTTATTGATAAACGCTACAAAAGGAGAAAGAATTATGGCTAAAGTATATGAATTTCTGGCCAATGGCTTTGAGGAGATAGAGGGTCTTGCGCCCGTAGACATACTGCGCCGCGGAGGCGTAGACATACAGACGGTGAGCATAACGGGCTCGCTCAGCGTGCGCACCTCGCACGGCATAACCGTCATGACCGACCATACCTTTGAGGAGATGGGCGACCTTAGCGATGCCGACATGCTCATGCTGCCCGGCGGTATGCCCGGCTCTACCAACCTCAACGAGCACGAAGGCGTGCGCAAGGCCATGCTCAGACAGTTTGAGAGCGGACGCTACGTGGCCGCCATCTGCGCCGCTCCCATGGTGCTGGGGGGCATAGGCATTCTTCAGGGCAAGCGCGCTACATGCTCACCGGGCTTTGAGAAGTATCTCAACGGGGCTACCTTCACGGCCGACCTCTACACCGTAGACGGCAATGTGATAACGGGTGAGGGGCCTGCGGCAACGCTGCCGTATGCTTATAAGATACTGTCTTTGCTCACAGATGAGGACACAGCACGGCAGCTGGAGCACAAAATGCAGTTTGCCCACCTCATGCAGAGCAGATAGAAATCGTCACCCCACAATAACATCATCATGCCGCTGCCAGACGGGCATCATGCGCCCGAAATGCAAAAAGGGCCTTTTCGGCTTGCAAAAAGCACGTTTTTGGAAGCCAAAATCCATGCTTTCAGGACGCAAAAAGGGCACTTTTGCAGTGGCATAAGCAACATTCTGATTATCAACAAGATAAGAGATGGCAGAAAAAACACACGATTACGTGGTCATCGTGGCCGGAGGAAAGGGACTGAGAATGGGCAGCGACACGCCCAAACAGTTTCTTTGTGTGGGCGGAAAGCCCATACTCATGCGCACCATAGAGCGCTTCGCGGCTTACTCTAAGGAGCTGCGCGTCATCCTGGTGCTGCCTGAGCACCAGACCGAATACTGGCACCAGCTGTGCCGCCAATATGCCTTCAGCCTGCCTTACACCCTCGTGGCCGGAGGCGAGACGCGCTTCCACTCGGTGAGAAACGGCCTGGCCGCCATACCCGACGACGCCGAGGGCGTGGTGGGCATACACGACGGCGTGCGCCCCTTTGCCTCTGTAGAGGTGATAAGGAGGTGCTATGAGGAGGCCCGGAGACTGGGAGCGGTCATTCCCGTTACGCCCGTCGTCGAGACGCTGAGGCAAGTTTCTACAGGCAAAAACGTGCAACGGGGCGACTACAGGCTGGTGCAGACGCCCCAGACCTTCAGCATACAGCTGCTCAAGGCTGCCTACCGACAGCCTTACGACACGGCCTTCACCGACGATGCCAGCGTGGTGGAGGCGTTGGGAGGCACCGTGGCCATGACGGAGGGCAACCGCGAGAACATCAAGATAACCACACCTTTCGACCTGAAGGTGGCTGCCTGCCTGGCAGCAGAGGGTCAAGACACCAAGCAATAGGCAATGACAGACATACTGGACCAGGACATCATGTATCTTCAAGGCGTGGGGCCGAGGAAGAAGGAAATACTCAGCAAGGAGCTGGGCATTCACACTTTTCGCGACCTGCTCACCTATTACCCTTATAAATATGTAGACCGCAGCAAGATATATGCCATCAGCGAGCTGAGCGCCGACATGCCTTACGTGCAGATAAAAGGGCGCATACTGAGCTTCGAGGAGTTTGAGATGGGTCCGCGCAAGAAGCGTGTGGTGGCACACTTCAGCGACGGGCGCAACGTGTGCGACCTGGTGTGGTTCAACGGCACCAAGTATGTGTACAGCCAATATCAGGTGGGCAAGGAATATATCTGCTTCGGCAAGCCCGGCATCTTTGGCGGAAGGTTTCAGTTCACACACCCCGAACTGGATGAAGCCAGCCAGGTGAGCCTGTCGGAAATGGGCATGCAGCCTTACTACATGACCACGGAGAAGATGAAGAAAAGCGGCATGACATCGCGCGCCATAGAGAAGATGCAAAAGACATTGGTGCTACGGCTGCCCACAACGCTGCCCGAAACGCTGCCCGACTTCATCGTGAAGCGCCTGCACCTCATCAGTTATAACGACGCCATACGCAAGATACACTATCCCAAAACAGCCGAGGACACGCAGCGGGCACGCCTGCGGCTGAAGTTTGAGGAGCTGTTCTACGTGCAGCTCAACATCTTGCGCTATGCCAACGACCACCGCAAGAAGTATCGGGGCTACGTGTTCCGCCACGTGGGCAACGCCTTCAACACCTTTTACAGATACAACCTGCCCTTCGAGCTCACAGGGGCGCAGAAGCGTGTGATGCATGAAATATGGCAAGACATGTGCTCCGGCCGGCAAATGAACCGCCTCTTGCAGGGCGACGTGGGCTCGGGCAAGACACTGGTGGCCCTCATGGCCATGCTACTGGCCATAGACAACGGTTATCAGGCGTGCATCATGGCTCCCACGGAGATACTGGCCGAGCAGCACTTGCAGACGCTGCGCGACTTCCTGGCCGACATGGACGTGAGGGTGGAGCTGCTCACCGGCATGGTGAAAGGCAAGCGGCGTGAGGACGTGCTCAGCCGCCTGGCCAGCGGTGACGTGCAGATACTGGTGGGCACACATGCCGTGATAGAAGATAATGTGGTGTTCAACCGCCTGGGACTGGCCGTCATAGACGAGCAGCACCGCTTTGGCGTGGCGCAGCGGGCCAAGCTGTGGGGCAAGAGCGACAACCCGCCCCACGTGCTGGTAATGACGGCTACGCCCATTCCGCGCACCCTGGCCATGACCATATACGGCGACCTCGACGTGAGCGTCATCGACGAGCTGCCCCCCGGACGAAAGCCCATCGTGACCATACATAAGTTTGACACGCAGATGACGAGCCTCTATCAGGGCATCAGAAAGCAAATCAACCAGGGCAGACAGGTGTATATCGTCTTTCCGCTTATCAAGGAAAGCGAGAAAAGTGACCTGAAGAACCTGGAGGAAGGCTATGAAACGCTGTGCCAGGTGTTTCCTGAGTTCAGGCTGAGCAAGGTGCACGGCAAGATGAAGGCCAAGGACAAGGAGGCCGAGATGCAGAAGTTTGTGAGTGGCGAGACACAGATACTCGTGGCCACAACGGTTATAGAGGTGGGCGTGAACGTGCCCAATGCCTCGGTCATGGTGATTCTCGATGCACAGCGCTTCGGCCTGTCGCAGCTGCACCAGCTCAGAGGGCGCGTGGGAAGAGGGGCCAAACAGAGCTATTGCATCTTGGTGACCAACTTCAAGCTCAGCACGGAGACACGCAAACGCATAGACATTATGTGTGACACCAACGACGGATTTCAGATAGCCGAGGCCGACCTGAAGCTGCGCGGACCCGGCGACTTGGAAGGCACACAGCAAAGTGGCATTGCCTTCGACCTGAAGATAGCCGACATAGCACGCGACGGACAGATAGTGCAGATGGCGCGCGACGAGGCGCAAAGGGTGATAGACAACGACCCGCAATGCAACAAGCCGGAGTATAACTTGCTGTGGGAGAGGCTCAAAAAGTTAAGAAAGACTAACATAAACTGGGCGGCTATCAGTTAAAAAGAAGCAGGGATGTAATGTTTACAACTTTTCGTTGGGTCCTTAGTTATAAATTAGCAATTTGCGCAAACGTTGCTTTCGATTAGTGTTAAAAAGCCCCTAAAAACTGTTAACCGAAACACAAATGCGCCAAAAATTTATTATCTTTGCAATGTCTTTTAAAAAGTCGATGGGCATTTCTAGCCACAACGGCAATGATTTGAAGGCAGAACTCTCAGTGAGTTCCCGGTTCATCTATAACCAAAACAATATTTGAGCATGATAATAAAAAACATCTTTAGAACATTAACTATAGTAGCATTTTGTAGTTTCACAACAATTACAGCCAACGCACAGGACCTCTTGGCCCGTCAGGCTCCCATAGACAGAAAAATGAAAGCTCTTGACACGCTGGCTTTGCGCAAGACCATAGAGCGCGAAGATATGGAAAATCCATCGGCCAACCTGTATGAAGGCTGGGACAACCGCTACGCTCACAAAGCTACTACACTGCCTGATGTTTATAAGATAGACCTGAGAGGCTTCAGAATGCCTACACCCAGCCGCGTCATCACAAGCAACTTCGGACGCCGGTGGGGTCGTATGCACAAGGGCCTGGATATAAAGGTATATATAGGCGACACCATTCGCGCCGCTTTCTCCGGCAAGGTGCGCATCGTGAGATATGAAGCTAACGGCTATGGCAACTATGTGGTGATAAGGCATAACAACGGTTTGGAGACCATCTATGGTCACCTCTCACGCCAACTGGTGCACGAAAATCAGACGGTGAGGGCCGGACAACCCATCGGACTGGGCGGAAACACGGGCCTTTCTACGGGTTCGCACCTGCACTTCGAGACCAGACTGTGCGGCGTGGCGCTTAACCCGGCTCTGTTCTTCGACTTCCGAAACCAAGATGTAACGGGCGACTTCTACACCTTCAGGCGTTCTACCATTGACAGCGAGAGCGCACAGGCCACACGGTTGCGCGGCAAAAACGACAGCAGAGGCTACCGACGCAGTGATGTGACGGGCGGTGGCGACGACGACTACGGTATGAGATAAACGCAAACTACACATTATTATATATATAAAGCCGGGCTCTGAGAGTCCGGCTTTATTGTTTTTGCGCCCTGCTTAGCCAGATCTTCCTGCCTGATATACTAAAAAAGGACAAGAATAAAAGACCAGACCGCAAAAGAGCCTTTACTTCTTATAAAAACTGCGGAGCAAGAACCAGCCATGCAACAGCACCGTCTGCAATAGTCCGTAATGGCGGCGCATCACCTGGAAGCGCTCTTGCAGAGAGTCATTATGATTGGCCATGGTGTCGCCTCCCTGCAAGAAAAGGGCCACAACACGATGCACAGGGCGCAGCGCAAGGCCACGACGCTCACCCTCCTTCATCACCTTGATGCACCAGTCTACATCTGCCGAATGGCGGAAGCGTGTGTCATAGGGAAACATCTTGGCAATGTCTGTACGGGCATAAAAGGCCTGGTGGCACACCAGCATGCCCCACTTGAACGACCGCCACGTGAGCTTTTCAGGCGGCTGAAGCCTCCTGTGGCGAATGAAGTGCCCGCCAATATCCACTATATCGGTGTTGCCATACACAACGGCAGGCATTTCCTCACCGTCGCCCGGCTCAGCCACAAGGGCAACAGCCGACAATGTGTCGGCTGAGGGCAGACGGTCGCCCGCGTTAAGAAAAAGCACATAGTCGCCCGTAGCCATGCGCAAACCCTTGTTCATGGCATCATACAGGCCGTTATCTGGCTCGCTCACAATGGTAACACGGCGCAGGTCGTCGGCCTCGGCCACCTTCTTCTTATATGCCTCGGCCATGCTCACCGTGTCGTCTTTCGACGCTCCGTCTATGATGAGATGCTCTATGTGCTCATAATCCTGCATGAATACGCTGTCGAGCGTGGGCTGGAGCACCGATGCCGCATTATAGGTTATCGTAACAATACTGAATGTAATCATAATTTATAACGCTTGATGGCCATAGCCTGATTGTAAATGTCTATATACTTCATGGCTACGGCATTCTGAGAATAGCATTGCGCCACTTTGCGCTGGGCATTGGCGGAGAGCTCTTCATAGTCGGTTTCGTATAATACCCAATACATGCCCTTCGCCAAATCGGCCTCATCACGGTATTTGGCCACATAGCCATTGTGCCGATGATCTATCTCTTCGGGTATGCCTCCCACGTTGAAGCCCACGCAGGGCACGCCGCAAGCCATGGCTTCCATAATGGTGTTGGGCAGATTTTCTGACAGCGAGGGCAGTACAAACACGTCGGCAGCGTTATATATGGCCACCAGGCGACGCACATCTGAGGTATAGTCGAGGGTGTAAACGGGAAAGTCGAAGGCTCCGGCCATCTCGTCAGAGTGACCACCCAGCACGAGCACGGCAGTGTTGTCCAACATCTCGGGATGCTCCTTGGCCAGTGTGTGACAGGCATCAACAAGGAATTTCATGCCCTTGAGCTCGTTGGTGACACGCTGCGAGACAAACAAGATGAACTTCTTTCCCTCCGGCAAGCCGAGCAAGGTGCGGCTCTCCGTGCGGTCTTTGCAGCAAAACACGTGCGTATCTATCGTGTTGGGCACCGAAAAAACTTTCTGCTCCCTGAGCAAAGTGCTCTTGCGGGCCTCGCCGGCCAGCCATTTGCTGCAGGCCACAAAGGCAATGTGATAGCGTGAGAGGATGTTCTTCTTGCGGCGCCACACACGTGCAGAGAGGTCATGACGCGAACCGCCACCGGGCAACAGCCTACAGTTGGCGCACTGATGCTCAAAGCGCCGGCACGTCAGCGCGCAATGACAGATGCCTGTGGCCGGCCATATATCGTGCATGGTCCATACCACGGGCTTGCCCGACTCAAGGATGCGACGGATGCTCCGCAATGAGAGCATACCCTGATTAATCCAATGCAGGTGAATGACATCAGCCTCCTTGAACTCCGGAAGACGGGTGATGTCGGAACCGCATTGCGCCGTGTCTATCTCGAAAAGGTGGTTGCGTGAGAAATGCAAGTGGCAAAATATGCACCAACGCTCATAGAGAAAACGCCACTTTCGCAGCAGGCGGTGCCCCAGCCCCACAACAGTAATATCATCGGTAACCTTGTCTCCCACCAGCATCTTTGCCTTGACGCCGTTGTTGTTGAGTGCGCTCTTCAGACGGTTGGCTGCTATGGCCGCTCCGCCTGTCATCTCGCTCGTATTTACAATCAATACTCTCATAACTGCATAATTATAAAGCAAAGGTACAGTAAAAACCGTAAAGTAACAAGAAAAGTAACATATTATTCGTTGTGCACGTGCACACAGTCTTGATTTTAATCAATAAAACGTTATTATGTATGAATTATAGGGGCTAAATGTTTGCAGAACCGTAAAGTTGACGTACCTTTGCAGTGTCAAAAGGTTAATAGATTGTTTAGGTTAGTAGTAATAGATTTAGG
>SAMEA3663095__coassemble_1106_pt1 | contig 23643 bp, 17 predicted proteins | sample SAMEA3663095__metabat2_high_PE_003 | metagenome-assembled genome bin SAMEA3663095 (sample SAMEA3663095) | pig gut metagenome | biome: pig gut; feature: pig-associated habitat; material: faeces | place: France | collected 2012
GTATAAATATGTCGGTTACAACATCAATATCAAGGGTGTCGGACAACTCGATGATGCCCATCTGAATGTTCTGGATAGACCTCAACTTATCTATGACATGAGACAGAGTATCGCAATCAATTTCCGGGTTGTCTTTACAATATTTTAATATGAAATTAAAGGAAGAGAATTCCGGTTTGAAGATTTCTGCTATGTCCGGTATCCAGTTCTTGCTCTTCAAATGTGCAGGAGTCTGCACGGCGAAGATCTCGGCATCATTATCCTTTGATAGGGCAGCGAAAGGGTTGAACGCTATCTTGATGCGTGTTTCCTCAAAGTTCTTGTTCATGACTTTCTGTCCTGCGACAGCGGTCATTAAGGCAGTGATACGTTGCTGGCCGTCAATCACAACTTTCTTGCCTGAGGAGATTGTGCCGTCCTTCAGTTTTACATTTGGATTTTTCCAAAGGATGAGATAACCTGTAGGATAACCTTTATATAAGGAGTCCATAAGGTCACGCACTTGCGTTGCCCTCCATACGAAGGGTCGCTGAATCTCCGGTATTGCAATCTCCCGGGCTTCGATAAGCCCAAGGATAGCCTTTACGGTATATGTTGTATTGGTAAACTTTTCTCCTTGCATAATATTATTATTTTAGATATTTGTCGAGGATGGCCTGTCTCCGTTTTTCTTCAACATCCAACCTTAATTTTCCATTTTTGTATTCATCCTCAAGGATATCACATGGCGGAGTCAATTAACAAGTGCAAATATACAAAGTCTTTTTGTAAACGACTTCATCAGGAGTGAGAAACTTTAATTTTGGTCTTGCGTTAATTATTCTTTGTATCATTTTTATTCTCTGTTGACTTACATCATTGAAATCGGTACCGTTTGGTATGTATTGCCTTATGAGGCCATTGGTGTTTTTGATGCCACCTTTAGGCAACATGCATCAGCTAGAAAGCCGCTAGCTGGGAAGGATGGTCGTGGCTATCTTTCAGGCTCGTGATAAGGTGTGCACGCAGGTTCTCCGAGCTCTCTAACTTCAGCTTCCGTCTGATATTGCCCCTCACGGTGCTCACGTTGCTTATGCTCTTGCCTAAATTCTGCGCTATTTCCTTGAGCGACAAACCTTTCACCACGAGCCGACACACGTCTATCTCTGTTGGCGTGAGTTGCGGAAATCGTTCGGCATACTTGTTGGCCTCGTTTAGTTTCTCTGCTTTCAGTTTCTCGGCCAGCTTTATCAGGTTTGCTTTAGAGCGGAAGGTCAGCTTGCTGAGCAAAGCTTTGTCAATGTCCTTGTCAGTCTGGTTTTGCCTGCAAACCCTCACCAGCGCCACCATCTCTTCGCTCGTCATCTGAAACATCTCAAAAATCTGGTCTAGCCGATGTCGGTATTTATTAGTCTGCCTTTGCGTTCTGCGTATCACGTCGCTGGTGAAGAAGGCATATATGCCAAAGGCAAATGACAAGAGCGCGAATACCAACATAAACTGTATCTCCATCAGTCCGGGCTTCATCGCTATGCTTACAATCATGACCAGCAGGTTCAGCACACCTGCCAAAAAGGCCGTCTTGTAAAGTAATGCCATGCACAGCAAGATGTATAACAGTCCGAGGGCCAGAATGTTAAGAGCTACGCCCTGGTTCAGTCCGGGCACGTTGCGCACCACCATATATATTATGCCCAGGTTCTCCAGCAAGGTGATGGCAATGCCCGTTGCGCTGAATGCGGTAACGAGATGCAGCCTGTGAGTGAGATATAACACAAGACACACTATGCATCCTACGAGCACCGATGCCGTCGTAGCCATCAGAAAGGGGTCGCTGATACCTACAAGTCCCAAGAAGTGAAGTGGCAGAATGGTTATTGCCAGGATGGCCATCAACAGATAGAGAGCCAGCCTTATCTTTTCAAAACTGCCAAAGGCGTATTTTGTAAAAGTCCGCCTTAATATCTCATAGATATATGCCATTTTTTTCATTCTTACATCATTTTGTTCTTTCATCGTTCTCCAAGCATCGCGTTTACAAAACAACTGTTTGCCAAAACATCCTCCTACGGCTAAGAAGCTAAGCCTCCTGACGCGGCATCTATGGCATGACGTGTCTGCATGGATGTTGCAAATATAGTTATAATTTACGAAAAAACAGATACCTCCATCTCATTTATCTTTAAGCAGACAAACTGGTGATGCGCCATTATCAACTTTTATTCTCCAGGCCACTGTGCCAGACTATTGCCATTTGCCGTTAGGCAGTTGGAATTCCTTGTCGCCGTTGAGAAGGGCCGACCGGAGAGATGTCAATGGGAGTGCAAGCCCATCATCGAAATACAGCACGATGTGCAGCTGAAACCAGTCGCCTTGGCGCCTTCAAGGTAAAGAAGAGGCAGCGCATCGTCTTTCCAAGGATGCTCTTCATTGTTTCCGTACTTAAATCCCAGACTTTGAAAGAACGAAGCATTGAGTGCAGCCTTGGCTGCTGTGGCTCCTTGCAAGCAGTTCTTGTCGCTTGTGATGTTGTTGCTCGCAGACTGACATTCTTATTATGCCAGTCTGTGAGTTAATGGATACTTTTGCAGGATTTTTATTATCCATGTTTCCAGTTTTTTTGCCTCTTCGTTTTGCGATTTATTTGCCTCTTAATCATGAAGGACATGATTAGGATTTGAAGAGAGTTAAGTTAATCAAGTAAAAAAAGATTTATTTATACTTAACTCGTCGCTGATTATTGAACAACCAAATAAAAACTTTCATATATTTGCGACAGCTTAAAAGCTAAACGAAAGAATATTACTAACCATGTATAATAAATATGTTTAACCTAAAAACACAAGTTATGAAAAAATTAATTACTATTGTCGCAGCCTTATTGCTGTCTGTTAACTTTTTAAATGCACAAACCTCTGATGTTTATGTTATTGACCAGACTACGTGTGATACCATTAAGAGTGATCCTCAAACATTGTATTTTGACGGCGGTTTCACTTTGAATATGGCTGGTCGTGGAAGAAAAGCGTGTGTAGATAAGTTTGGAACATGGACTGTTGGCATTAATTTTAAGAACAACGCTGCCTATTCTATCACCATACCTACCGGCATGAAGGTATACCGTATAGAGATATGCGGCCTATCTCAGGGTGACAACTGGGAGTATTTGGCAGCGTGGGGCGTTGGCGATAATATGTTAGATGGAGTGGGATATGAGTTTGTTGATCCCATTGGCAAAGGTGTTAAGGATAATGCAACCATCAAGACAGCCAAATATCCTATTGACCCATGCTCTGGCGATGCAGTATACTTGTCTGATAAAACTGATCCTTCCGTCCCATTTGCCATTCTCGATTTTGGCAATGAGCCTTACGAAGGCGATTTTCCTTTCTATGGAAGCGGAAACAACCAGTACGACTTAGCCTTTAAACTTTACACTTCACGTTCTGCTGCAGATGCTGCTGCCACAGCCATCAGGCTACTTGAGGCTGACAAGCATGTGTGCAACAACGCCATTTATAACTTGAAGGGACAACGTGTGAGCACCAGCTATAAGGGCATAGTGATAAGGAATGGAAAGAAAGAGCTTTTGAAATAGCATTCCATTTTTTCTTTTAAAGAGTCAGGTAATGCAGATGATTGCTCTATTGTCTGCATTGCCTGAAAAATATAGTCACCTAAGTAGCAATTCTGGCAGACACGTTTGGAGTAACATCCTTTGTCCATCTGCTATTGCAAAAACGTGCTATTTGGCAATATGCAATAATGTTTCCTAAATAAGGAAGTGTTGCTTTTACAAAGCAAATGCATACTTTTGCTGTAACGTGCAAGGGGTGACATTTTTAAAAAAATCATCTAATACTTAAAACCATGTGTTACATAAAAAAGTTCATCGCCACTTCGGCATTCTTTGCAGTCTGTCTGGCAAGTATGGGCCAACAGCCTGTGCGGGGAACAGTGAAAGATACTGATGGCAACCCGCTGATTGGTGTTACCATATCGGCTGATGGAAAGCCCGTGTCAGTGACAGATTTGGATGGTAACTTTACGCTGCCTTCTGCATCTCCTTCCACAAAACTTGAGGTATCCTATGTGGGTTATCAATCCCAGTCGATAGTCTTGGGAAAGAGCAAAACCTTAAACGTTGTGCTGCAAGAGCAAGACAAGACGCTTAATGAAGTGGTAGTGGTAGGTTATGGAACGATGAAGAAAAGCGATCTGACAGGATCTGTGGCCTCCATAGGAAACGAGAAGCTAAACGAAAAAGGTACTGCCTCTGTATTGGAGGGGCTGCAAGGCAGTGTGCCCGGAGTGAGTATTACAAAAACATCAGGGCGCGCGGCAGGCTCATTGAGCATAGAGATACGCGGAAAAAACTCTATAAGTGGATCTCAAAATCCCCTTTACGTAGTTGATGGTATTATCTGCAGTGACATCGACTTTCTTAATCCGCAGGACATAGAGAGGGTAGATGTGCTTAAAGATGCGTCGTCTACTGCTATATATGGTAGCCGTGCCACGGCCGGCGTAGTGATGATAACCACCAAGAGCGGAATGACGGTTGGCAAAAGCATGGAACGTCCTGTCATTTCCTATGATGGCTATTATGGCATTAGCAAGGTTGCCCGAATGCCAGACTTCATGGATGCAAATGAGTTCTACCAATATAGGTTTATGAAATTCCTTAATGTGGCTGGCTCTGAGAATTTTGACGGACAGCCAGTTATGACCAATGATGACCTGGCAAGGTGCTTGCTGCAAGATGGCGTAACGGGGAGATACCGTATGAAGGAGCTCCTTGCTTCCGGAAAGACTTATGACTGGCCCGACATGGTGCTGCAAGATGGTATGCAACAAAATCACTATCTTGCTGTGAGTGGCTCTACAGAACGAATACATTATCACATGGGCCTGGGTTATACGGGTGAGAAAGGTACCTTTGTTGGCGACAATCTGAAGAAAGTGAATATAAAGGGAAGCCTCGATGGCAATATAAGCAAAGCTGTGACAGTGGGGTTCAACTTCAACCTGACGCGTTCCAACCATGATTATGCAAGTAATGATGCAGTGTCTAACGCATTTCATGTCAACCCTTTCATGCAACCTTATGATGCCGATGGCAACGTAAACTTAAAGCCGGGAAGCAAAGAGGTGCTGGGCACAGACCTCTATCAGTTCTCCAGCCAGATAAGTCCGTTGATTTATATGCGCGACCAGTCATCCAACACATTGGGCTGGACGGCGCTTACAAATGTTTATTTGCAGTTGCGCCTTCTCAAAGGGCTGTCTTTCAAAACAACATTCTCGCCCACTTTTACGTACATGCGATACGGCTACTATCAAGGTACAGAGGCCGGAGAAAGCCAGAACACAGCCAGAAGGACCTCTGATCAAGGCTATACTTGGACGTGGGACAACATCCTTACGTACGACAGGATGTTTGGCAAAGACCATCATCTGAATGCCATGGCATTGGTGTCAGCCTCTTACGCAAATGCCGAGTCAGAAAAGCTTTATTATAACAAAGTGTTGGAAGGCACGTATTGGTGGGCTGTAGGTACTACCAATCAGGGTTATGACTATGGCAATTCAGGCAGCGACTTCTCTGAATCTTCACTTCTTTCGTATGCTTTGCGTGCAAACTATACTTATAAAGGGCTGTATATGGCTACGGCTACTATCAGGTGGGATGGAAGCTCCAGATTTGCAAAAGGCAACAGATGGTCGTCTTTCCCATCGTTCGCAGTGGCCTGGCGTATGTCAGAAGAGCCGTTTATGTCGGGTGCCCACAAGTGGCTGAGCAACCTTAAATGGCGCTTGTCTTATGGCGTCACGGGAAACAACAGCGTGGGTAATTATGCTACGAGGCTCACGGCCACCGGGCCGGTATATTATCCTTTTGGCGCTGCATACTCACAGGGCATGTATCCCAATGGGGTGATCGACACTCAGCTGAAATGGGAAAGGTCACATGAAGTGAACTTCGGAGTAGACTTTGGTTTCTTCCGCGATAGGATAAGAGGCAGCATTGACATCTATAACAAGAAGTCGAGCGACTTGCTTTATAGTGTTAAGCTTCCTTTGGAGTCAGGTGGCAAGTCGCTTACAACAAATATTGGCTCAGTTAGGAATAAGGGTATAGAGGTCGCTCTTACCACAGAGAACATCGTAACACCATCTTGGCACTGGACAACCAGTTTCACCTTTGCCCATAACCAGAATAAGGTGCTTGAGATAAATGGTACAGGAAATCTTTATACAGGCAGCTCTACGGGCAACCTTTTCATAGGCGAGCCATATAATAATGTCTATGGTTATCAATGGACAGGCATTGTCAGCGACAGAAACATGACGGTGCCCGACAACGAGATAGCCCGGCTCATGGGCTTCACACCCGGCTCTACAGTAAAAGAAAGTGCCTATTATCACAAATGTTATGGCCTGAATGAGGGCAACCCCATTATAAGAGACGTGAATGGCGACGGCCGGTTTACAGATGATGATAAGAAAGTTTACAAGAGCGATCCGGCTTGGACGGGTTCGTTAACCTCCAATCTGCAGTATAAGAATTGGGATTTTTCTTTCTCTGTCTATTCGAAGCAGCATTTCACCATCTTCTCAAACTTCTATAAAGACTATCTGAATATCAGTGACAGAGGCCGCATGAAGTTGGCTATGGACTGGTATATACCTGCCGGAACATTGATAGATTGTGATGGACAAAACCCCGACGGCACTTTCATCAATCCTGTTTATCAGCAAACAACTCATTATGGCAGCTATCCTTTCCCAAATAATGGAGCGTCAAACGGCGGGCTGGGTACGCAGAACTGGTTGGGTGCCACCAACTGTTATGCTTCGGGCTCGTTTGTCAAAGTGAAGCACATCACGCTTGGCTATACATTCCCCAAATCGCTTCTGAGCAAGTTTGGTTGCAGCAATCTGAGGCTTTATTGCACGGTTACTAATCCTTTCGTCATTTCCGGTTATAAAGGCTATGACCCTGAATGGGCAGCTGCGTCGGCTTCTAATGATGGGCCGAGCACCGTTACATGGCAAGTAGGAGCCAGCATCAAGTTTTAATCTATTCTTAAAAAACACATCAATGAAAAAAATAATATTTGCGATAATACTGGCCACGGCATCCGCTGGTGCCCTTACCGGGTGCAGCGACTTCCTTGAGGCCGACAATAAGGCGGGTATAGATGCCGATCCTTATTTCACAACAGACAAAGGTCAGGCTGCGCTAAGAACGTCTATGTATAACGAAGTGAAGCCTTTGGTGAACAACGTAGACATGACAGAATGGGGCACAGATCTCTATACTGTTACCCAAACGGCAAGGGCCAACAACTTTCAGACATATAAGTTGACCCCTGAAGAACAAGGCGTGGCCGACTATTACACAAAGGCTTACTCGCTCATCAATATGGCCAACTGCTTGCTCAAGTATGGTGCAGCCAACCCTAAGTATGTCGCTGAGGCTAAGTTTTTGCGCTGTTATGGCTATTATAATCTTACGCAAGAGTTTGGCGCGGTGCCTTATGTAACAGAATATATCTCCACGGGCGAGCGCAATTATCCCCGAACGCCTCTTGCCGAAATCTATCCCAAGCTCATAGAAGAGTTGGAGGCCATTTCCAGCGACCCTAATTTGCCGGAAACAGATATGCAGGGCAATGTCAGCCGCAGGGCTGTAAGGGCGTTGCTGGCTAAGGTATGCCTGGCGGCCGGCTGGGATTTGAATGTCCAGCTCGATGATGCAGCCAAAGGCTTATATAGCGTTAAATCAACAGATTATTTCAGAAAAGCTGCTCAGTATGCCGATTTGGCTATAAATGGCCAACCTCTTACACTATCGTTTGAGGAAAAATGGTCGCCCACAAATGAGCAGAACGACGAGGTTATCTGGGCTGTGCAATACGAAAGAGCAGGCTATCCGGGTGATGAACTTACTGGCGGTCATGGCCGGCAGAACACTTATGGCGCGCAGTTAGGCGACCCTATCACCTCTGGCATGAAGGCTTGCAGTGGCGTTTTGGCTCCATCGGCTAAATCTATATATCTGTGGGGCAAGGGCGATGAGCGCTATGCGGCAACGTTCATGACGGTCATGTACAATTATTTTCCTAAAGATCATCCTTGGCCAACCTCTGGCTATTATGCCTATTATGCGGCCAGCAAGGAGTCGAAAAGCACGCTGGGCATCACAGATGTCTACTTCCCCTGGTACACCTCTCTGCAAGAAGCTGAGCAATACATCAGTGAGCACAAGCAGCAATTTGTCAGAGGTGATGCTGCAAACAATTGCCGTGCGCACTTGATAAGCAACCCTGCCACTCTTTGGGAGTTTAATCCTGACGGCACCATAAAGGATGTCGTAACCAAGGATTATGCCTCTTACATCAGGCAGTATGTATCGTCAACCCTCGTCGTGAAGAAGTTTGACGACCCAAATACTGTTCAGCAAAACGTGAGCACCAACGATTATCGTGACATCGTGGTCTTCCATCTGAGCGATTTGTACCTTACAGCTGCTGAGGCTTACCTCATGGCAGGCGATGAGGCTAAGGCTTTGCGATACGTTAACGCCGTGCGTGCAAGGGCCAAAGCTCCACAGCTTGAGAGTTTTGGCAGCTATGTGCCCGATTATGAGGTTAGCGTGGGCTTTGGAGCATTGCGGCCTATAGACGTGATACTGGACGAAAGGGCGCGCGAGGTTTATGCCGAGACAACACGCTGGATGGATTTAAGGAGGACCAAGCAGCTTGTTAAGTATAACATTGAATTCAACTCAGAGATTAACAGCATAGCAGATATGAGCAATGTGCGCGGAGACGTGAAATGGTATAAGCCTATCCCGGCATCTGAAATAGCGACCAACTCTGGCATAACAGAGGATGAACAGAATTCAGGTTATTAAAATAATGACAAAAAACATCGAATTATGAAGATTTTATTTTTTATATTAGTCTTACTTGGAGGCTCTCTCTTGTTTTCATCGTGCAGTGATGACGACGACGGTAATGGCATGACCTTCGCCAATACCCCAGAAAAAGATGCGGCAGGCGATTATCAGGGCGTGTTCTATCGTGTGCAAAATGGTTTGAGCGATACGGTTTCTGCTCCCGGCGTAATGCATATTACGGCAGACTCAGTATATGTGGCTGACATCGGCTTTCAATGCACCGACTTTAAAATAGATAAGCTTACGCCTGCCAATATAAGCCATGCCGATGGTGGCTATGTGTTCTCTAACATCTCTCTAGCCAATCCTTTCGGCAGCGCCGTGGTTGGTCGTATTGACGAGAGTGGCAATGCAAAAGCCTCATTCCAACTCAAGCAGCGCGAGGGACGCAGAACAGTGCAATATAATTACACATTTATAGGCAAAAGATAACCTATAGGTTTTTCTCTTGTAAGGTCTGACTGATTTTCTGTCAGATAGTGTAGCAGTTACGTGCTGCTATTTGATAGACTGCTATTTTGGGCCTCAACCCCATCCCATACTTGTTTGGGGTGAGGTTGGGGCCTTGGTGTTGAAGTGCAGCACGTGATAGCAGGCTTGGTCTTTTTGTTCCATCTTTTTACCTCTTGAGATGACTTCGTGTGCTTCATCATACTTCTTTGATAATCAATGCTTTATGTGCTTTGTAGCGAAAGGGGCGTTTGAGCGGTGCGAAAATGCCTATATCGCGAGACAAAACGGCCTATATAACGAGGCAAAGATGCCTGTTTTGCCGAGCCGAAGTGACGTTGTGGGGTAGGAGAGCGTGCTTTTGTCTTGATTTGTTACTCTGTTTCAGCGGATGAATGGAGGGAATTTGGGAGCGCAAAAACAAGCTTTGTGCGCAGAAAAACAAGCGGTTGCAAACTGCGGTTGGCAAAACATGGGGATAAGAGAGGGGCTTTTTTAACCAACATCAAGGGTGTGAAGATTGCACAATTATCAAAAAATGTGCACGTTTTCTTTCTTTTTGTGCATTTTTAGAACGTTTTATTTTGATACCGGATGAAAAGTTCGTACTTTTGCAAGTCGAAAATTCATTATAATCAAATATTATTTATGAGCTTGAATATTGTAGTACTTGCCAAGCAAGTACCAGACACAAGAAATGTGGGCAAGGACGCCATGACAGCCGAAGGTACTGTCAACCGTGCCGCTCTGCCTGCTATTTTCAACCCCGAGGACCTGAACGCTCTTGAGCAGGCACTCAGGCTGAAGGATCAAAATCCCGGCACCACGGTTGGTGTGCTCACCATGGGCCCTCCCCGTGCCGGCGAGATTATCCGTCAAGGACTATATCGTGGTGCCGACACGGGTTGGTTGCTCACCGACCGTAAGTTTGCCGGTGCCGACACTTTGGCCACCTCCTATGCTCTGGCTACGGCCATTCGCAAGATAGGCAAGGTGGATATTATCATCGGTGGTCGCCAGGCCATAGACGGCGATACGGCTCAGGTGGGTCCTCAGGTGGCTCAGAAGTTGGGCCTCAACCAGGTTACCTATGCCGAGGAGATACTGAAGATAGAGGATGGCAAGGCCACCATTCGCCGCCACATCGACGGTGGTGTGGAGACCGTTGTGGCTCCTCTGCCCGTGCTCATCACCGTTAACGGCACGGCTGCTCCGGCCCGTCCGTGCAATGCCAAGCTGGTGATGAAATATAAGTATGCCACATGCCCCATGGAGCGCAAGGGCGACGAGCCTTGGAGCGCCCTCTATGAGCAGCGTCCTTACCTGACGCTCAACCAGTGGAGTGTGGCCGATGTTAACGGCGATGAGGCGCAGTGCGGTCTGTCGGGCTCGCCTACGAAGGTGAAGGCTGTGCAGAACATTGTGTTCCAGGCCAAGGAGAGCAAGACGCTCACGGCCAGCGACGCTGACGTGGAGAGCCTCGTAAAGGAATTGTTGGACGAAAAGATTATTGGCTAAGCTATGAACAACGTTTTTGTATATTGCGAAGTAGAAGGCACCACCGTGCAGGAGGTGTCGCAGGAACTGCTCACCAAGGGCCGCAAGCTGGCCAACAAGCTGGGTGTGGAGCTGCATGCCGTGGTGGCCGGAACGGGCATCAAGGGCAAGGTGGAAGACCAGATATTGCCTTATGGAGTAGACAAGCTCTTTGTGTTTGACGCTCCGGGGCTCTTCCCTTACACCTCAGCACCGCACACAGATATATTGGTAAACCTCTTCAAGGAGGAGAAACCGCAGATTGCCCTCATGGGTGCTACGGTGATAGGCCGTGACCTTGGCCCCCGTGTAAGCTCATCGCTCACCAGTGGTCTTACCGCCGACTGCACGCAGCTGGAGATAGGCGACTATGACGACAAGAAGAGTGGCAAGCACTATGACAATCTTCTTTATCAGATACGCCCGGCTTTTGGCGGCAACATCGTGGCTACCATCGTCAATCCCGACCATCGTCCGCAAATGGCTACGGTGCGCTCTGGCGTGATGCAGAAGGCCCTTTACGAGGGCAAGGCCAAGGGCGAGGTGGTTTATGCCGATGTGGCTAAGTATGTGCCTACTACCGACTATGTGGTGAAGGTGATAGACCGCCATGTTGAGGCAGCCAAGAACAACCTGAAAGGTGCTCCCATTGTGGTGGCCGGCGGCTATGGCATGGGCTCTAAGGAAGGCTTTGACATGCTCTTCAAGCTGGCCAAGGAGCTGCACGGCGAGGTGGGCGCAAGCCGCGCTGCCGTTGATGCAGGCTGGGTAGACCATGACCGCCAGATTGGCCAGACGGGTGTTACGGTGCACCCCAAGGTGTATATAGCTTGCGGTATATCGGGCCAGATACAGCACATCGCCGGTATGCAGGATGCTGGCATCATTATCTCTATCAACAGCGACCCCGACGCTCCTATCAACAAGATAGCCGACTACGTCATCACGGGCACCGTAGAGGAGGTTGTTCCGAAGCTCATCAAATACTATAAGCAGAACAGCAAGTAAGCGGGCGCAGCCCTTTGCGGGGCTTGCTGATATTTTCTTCGAAACGTAACAAACAAAGAAACAGAATTAAAATGGCTAATTATTATACTGATCATCCGGAGATTGAGTTCCACCTCAACCACCCATTGATGAGACGCATAGTGGACCTGAAAGAGCGCGGATATGAAGATGCGGCAACTTATGCCGACGCACCCGTGAACTATGAGGACGCTATAGAGAACTATAAGCGGCTGCTCGACATCACGGGCGACATTGCCGCAAACATCATCGAGCCTAACTCTGAGAGCGTAGACCTTGAGGGCCCGCATCTCATTGACGGCAGAATGCACTATGCCAGCAAGACGCTCGAGAACCTGGATGCCACGCGCAAGGCCGGACTGTGGGGCCTCTCTATGCCCCGCCGTTATGGTGGCCTGAACGTGCCCAACACCGTTTTCTCTATGGCAAGCGAAATTATCTCGGCTGCCGATGCCGGTTTCCAGAATGTGTGGAGCCTGCAGAGCTGTATAGACACGCTCTATGAGTTTGGCAATGAAGACCAGCGCCAGCGTTTTATACCCCGTGTGTGCAACGGCGAGACCATGTCGATGGACCTCACCGAGCCCGATGCGGGCAGCGACTTGCAGCGCGTGATGCTCAAGGCTACGCAGCAGAGCGACGGCACATGGAGGCTGAACGGCGTGAAGAGATTTATTACCAACGGCGACTCTGATATACATCTGGTGCTGGCACGCTCTGAAGAGGGCACGCGTGACGGCCGCGGACTGTCTATGTTTATATACGACAAGCGCGACGGAGGTGTCACGGTACGCCACATAGAGAACAAGTTGGGCATCCATGGTTCGCCTACCTGCGAGCTGGTGTTCAAGAATGCCAAGGCTGAACTGTGCGGAAGCACGCGCCTGGGACTTATCAAATATGTGATGGCACTGATGAACGGAGCCCGTCTGGGCATTGCAGCACAGAGCGTGGGCGTGGAGCAGGAGGCCTATAACGAGGCCATTGCCTATGCACGCGAGCGCAAGCAGTTCGGCAAAACCATCATCAACTTCCCCGCTGTTTACGACATGCTGTCGCGCACCAAGGCCAAGTTGGATGCCGGACGTTCTATCCTTTATCAGACAGCACGCTATGTAGACATATACAAGGCACTGGAAGACATCTCTCGCGACCGCAAGCTTACGCCTGAGGAGCGCCAGGAAATGAAGAAATACAGTCGTCTGGCTGATGCCTTCACACCCCTTGCCAAGGGTATGAACTCTGAGTATGCATCGCAGGCTGCCTATGACGCTATCAGCGTTCACGGTGGTTCGGGCTTCATCATGGAGTATAAGAGCCAGCGCCTGTATCGCGACGCCCGTATCTTCTCTATCTATGAGGGTACGACGCAGTTGCAGGTGGTGGCTGCCGTGAGATATATCACCAACGGAACCTACCTGGGCATTATGCGTGAGATGCTGCAAAACGAGGTGGCCGACGACTTGAAGCCGCTGCAGAAGCGCGTGGCTGACATGGTAGACGCTTATGCTGAGGCTGTAGACTACGTAAAGGCTGCCGACAATCAGGAGCTGCACGACTTCCTGGCTCGTCGCCTTTATGACATGACGGCCGACATCATGGAGGCTCTGCTCATCCTCGACGATGCCACACGTGCACCCGAGCTGTTCGCCAAGAGCGCCAACGTGTTTGTGCGTCTGGCTGAGGAAGAGGTGAAGGGTCACTGCGACTACGTGAAGAGCTTCAAGGCTGAAGACCTCGACAGCTTCCGCGCTGAGTAAGAAAAAAGGGTCGTCAGGGTGACTGCACCTTATATATAACGGCATGACCGACGCAACAATGTGGCATGTCGGAGACTCATGGGGCAGGCCGAACTGTATTATGCAGTTCGGCCTGTTGCTGTTTTATGGCAAACGTTTGATATATGTGCTTTGTAAAAAAAATAGGATGGTAATCTTGTGAAATACTGATAATCTTTGTAAATTTGCAACAAAAAAGAACGTTTTGTTATATTCCTGGCTTATAAAGTTTTCAGAATAGAATTATTAGCGAACGGAAGATGACAGGAAAACGTACTGATTATCATCAATTGTATATGAGAACAAGGGTTATATCCTCCCACTTGGCTTTTTTAGCATGGGCAATGGTCAGCCTTATAATCCCGGCTTGCCTTAGGGCTGCGCCTATGCCTACGGTGCCAACAGACAGTTTGCGCACTGCCGACTTGCTTTTTGTGCTTAACTTCAAGGGCAATGCCATCACCGATGTGACACAGGGTGTAAATGCTATGCCCATCGACCATGTGGGCATCGTGCTTCGTTCTGACACTGGTGTGTTTGTTATGGAGGCCACACCGGCACGCGGCGTTGCGCTCACGCCTTTAGCTTCGTTCGTCAATCAAAACAGTCTGGCCGACCATACCTGCAACATCGTGGTGGGAAGGTCACGCAAGGAGTTAGACGTGAGGCGCTTGATGGATAAGTGGAGGGCCTATTGTGGCCTGCCGTACGACTCACTCTACCTGCCCGACGACCGCCAGATGTATTGCAGCGAGCTGGTGCAAAAGATGCTCTTCGACACCAATGGGCAGCCCGTATACAGCACCATACCTATGTCTTTTCACAATGCACGGGGCAAGATAACCCGCTATTGGAAGATGTTTTATCACAGGCGGGGCATGAAAGTGCCCGAAGGTGAGCCCGGAACCAACCCCGGGCAACTATCACGCGATGCCAACACAGCCATCTTAGGCCTGCTTATGGCTGTGCCCCAGAGCGGGTGCTGCCATGATACGGGCACCTCGGGCCGATAACCTTAGGTGTGACGGCAGCCCGGATATATGGTTTGGTGCCAAGCTATCGGCTTTATGAGACGGCCGTACCCTTAATCGCACATCCTTAACGGGCAATTTCGGACTACAAGATTTTGAAACCTTAAGACTACATTATAACAGATGAGAAAGAAGATTGAGCTGTTCATCAGCAAACGGGCTACAACGCAGATAGAAATGATGCGGCTTGTTACCTTTTTAGTCGGTACTCTCATGGCTGTGATGGGTATGTTTCTTCACCCTTTCATAGGCATCAGAGATTCATTGTATGGTTCTTTAACTATTGGCATGTCGTGTTCTGCACTCTTATGGCTGGCAGTCTATCTGTCAGGCAAGTTGTCTCTTGCCAAGTGTGCTACGGCTTCTGTTATCTGCTCACAGCTCATCATATCCGCTCGCATCGTTATCCTCGCCATCACAGCTCATAAGGGTTGTGAGGTGGCCATCATTATTAACGAAATCATTTCGTTCAGCAATCTCCTCGTCAGTTGCCTGTGTATGCTGAAGGAAGGCACCATCAGCGTGTGCCTTATTTTTATAGTTGGCACATCGACAGCCTATCTTGTTAATCCCTCAGCCGTGGTTCCGCGGGTCATGAACCTGTTTGTCTTCAAAGAGCTCTTTCTGCTTTTATATACGCTAGTTGCCCTAAGAATGGCTAAAAAGGCCAAGACCAAGTACTTTAAATATAAGGAGCAGCAAACTGCCATCCTGCTGGATATGTTCAATATGAGCCATGTTGAGATGATGGCTCTCATGCAACTGTCGCGCGACAAGAGCCAATATAGCGATGTGAACAAGGACATCGTGAAGAAGCTAACCGAGCAGACGCAAAACAACATCATCAAGCTGGGGCAGTACCTATCGGCCGACAAACGCGACAAATGCATAGACATCGGTCACATCTTCCCCGACCTGTCGCACACTGAACAAGATGTTTGCCGGCTTGTGATGAAAGGTTACACCCTCAAGGAGATAGCTACAGCCATGAATAAGAGCACATCTAACATCAGTACGGTGCGAGGCAATGTTCGCAAAAAGCTTGGTCTGGAGAAAGAAGACGACCTGAAGTCTTTCCTGGAGAGTGCTGCCGGCGGTTATTAGCCGTCCGTAGGGTCATGTAAGGGTGGGGGAGTGACGGAGCGTGCCGTGTCGTCAAGTATCAATAAAACCTAAATATAGCCTTTCGTTGATACAAAGAAAGGATTGGTTGAAAGTTGGTTGCCTGAGGCTAAACTTTCGGCCTTGCAGTTCATCATAGAGTTAAAGAGCACTGAAAAGCAGTGCCGTAACAAAGGATTTAACTCAAAACAGAAAGATTATGAAGAAAATTATGATGACTATGCTGGCCCTGCTCTGCATGACGGTAGCCAGCGCGCAGCAGACAGTAACAAGCAGCAGACAACCCCGACAGTTTGATGCCACCACGCAAACCAGCCTTATGGCTGAGAAGTTGGGGCTCAGTTCGGACCAGAAGACCAAGGTGGAGGCTCTGAACAAAGAATATGCTGAACTCTTCACACGTCCGCAAATGCGCCGCGCCACGCAGGGAGGCAGCTCTACTGGCGAACGTCCTGAGCTCACCGATGAGCAGAAAGCTCAGATGAAGGCCAATATGGAGGCTCGCCGAACCAAACGCGAAGAGTATAACACCAAGCTCAAGAGCATCCTCACCGATACACAATATCAGAACTATCAGTCGCAAATGCAGAGCAGGAGGGGCCATCGGGGCGGCCAGCATAGTGGTCAGCGTGGCGACGAGTAAAGACATATATCATAGTAAGGCAATCAACATGAGAGGGACGGGGCTTCGTGACGGAAGACTCGTCCCCCTTCTTTTTGCAGGCAGAATAACTGAACTGAAGAGCTTCTACGTGATTTGCCATACTTGAAAAAGTATTTGGTTGGTTGCTGAGAATTGCTTAACTTTGCATCGATACAAAAACATTAGGACGCAATATGAGAGTTTTATTGATCAATGGAAGCGCACATAAGGAGGGCAACACCTTCACGGCGCTGAGCGAAGTGGCCAGAACACTTCAGGCAGATGGGATAGAAACCGAGATAGTACAGCTTGGCAACAAGCCCGTAAGGGGCTGCATAGCCTGTGGAGGATGCAAGCGCAACGGCGACGGACGCTGCGTGTTCGACGACGATGTGTGCAACAGCATATCGGCAAAGGCCGAAACGGCCGATGCCTTTGTGTTTGGCTCGCCCGTTTATTACGGTCAGCCCAACGGTGCCTTGCTGGCCGTTGTGCAGCGAATGCTGATGAGCAACAACCAGAACTTTAAGTATAAGCCCGTGGCCAACGTGGCTGTTTGCAGAAGAGGTGGGGCTACGGCTTCCTTCCAGACCATGAACATGGCCTTCAACATGCTCTCCATGCCACAGGTAACCAGCCAGTACTGGTACATAGCCTACGGTCAGAAGCCCGGAGAGGCTGCACAAGATGAAGAGGGTATGCAGACCATGCGCGTGCTGGCTCACAACATGTCGTGGATGCTGAAGAAGATGCATGGCGTGCCAACCACCGACAAGCCCGAGGGCGAAGAGTGGGCTCCGATGAACTTCATCAGATAAGCACACGGGTATGAGCGCGCAACTCTACATACTATCCATCCGTCTTCATGCTGCGTCAGACGCATGTCGTAGATGTTGGTAGCGGGAATAATATCCTCCGGCATGGTGATGGGCTCGTCCCAGAAGCGGAAGTTGTCTATGCCATTAGGACTTTCGGCCACAGCAAAGAAGCTTGCGGTCGGCTCCTTCCACACGGGCCACGACAACGAACGTGCCATTCCATTTCATTTCATGGCACCGGCATTGAAGGCAGCCTCCCATCATGATGCGCTCTCAAGATAGGGATTGTCCTTCTATGATAGATCGTAACGCCATTCCGGTGGAGTGTGCTTTGCGGTGAGAACAGGAAATTTAGCGAAGCTTACGCCTCGACCCGATTAGTTGGAACCGGCCTTTAACGAGCGATGCTAATTGCCTATGTCCGCGCGGAAGGGCACTACGGGCAGTCCGTAGGTGCTTCGGATGTTTCCGGGCATGAACGCACGATAGCCATATTGCACTTTCTTAGGCGCTGCCACCTCCTTGGCAACTACATAGATGCTGAGGTCGTTTTCCTTAATCATGGCCTGCGCGGGATAGAACTTGCCGTCGTCACCGGCTATCTCAAAGCCGCGGATGTCGTCCATACGCGAGAATCCGTTGTCTGCATGTTTGAAGAAGATGCGCACCGTGTCGTTAGATACCGTGCTGTGGTCGTACGTAGGATAGTCGGTGTTGATGTCCTTCAAGCCATAAGTATTGTTCAGTGCCATGTAAGCCAGTCTGTAGCCCACCTGCCGCTTCTCGTGCGGATGAATCTGCCGCGCCTCGAATGGCTCTACGAGGTCATTGATACATATACACCCGGCATTCTCTACGTCACGTCCGATATGGTGCTGAGCGTCACGGAGCAATGGGGCACTGTCATAAGGGCCGTAGCCTGCCCACGGCGCTATCTCTGTGAGATAGAAGGGTAATGAGGCAGGCGAACCGCCAAACTCGTCGCGGAACACCTTTATCATCGTCTTCATACGGTCGTAATAGGTGCTCTTGCCCACATTGGATTCGCCCTGATACCAGATGAAACCGCGGATGGTGTAGTGGCGCACGGGGTGGAGCATACCGTTGTACATTATCAGCGGGGTGTAATATCCCCACCACTTGCCATTCCAGCCACGCTTCAGCTCCTTCGGAATGTCAATATCCTTGTAGGTCTCAAGAATTTGTCGCGGCGTCCAACCTTCCACGCTGCTGCCGCCCCATGCCACGGTAAGGATGCCGACAGGCACCTGCAAGACACGCTCCATCATCTGGGCATAAAACCATGCCGTGGCACTCATGCTTTTAGCTGTAGCCGGTGAAGGCACTTGCCACCGGCAACCGCTCACCCATTCTTGTGGCGTAGTGGCTCCCGTCTTGGGTACCGTGGCCATTCGTATCTTGCCGGCCCACTCACCGGCTGTCGCTATTTCTTGGCTGGCATTGCCGACCGGACAGTTCCGGAAGCCACTCAATGGCATTTCCATATTGCTCTGTCCACCTGCATACCACACCTCACCGATGAGGATGTTTCCTAGTTTCACGCTGTTGGCTTCTTTGTCTCCCTTCTCGGTGATGACGATGTTTTGTGGTGTAAAAGATGCCTTCGGCGTGGCTACTGTCAGCAACCATGTGCTGTCTTGCAAGGCTGTTGTTCGAAAGATACGGTTTGTCCAACTGCATCTTACCTCTACTGTAGATTTGGGAGTGGCCTTACCCCAAAGCCGTGCCTCGGTCTGCTGTTGTAACACCATGTTGTCACTTACCAAATCTGGCAACACTATTTTGGCCTTGGCACTTATCATAGAAGCCAGGGCTATGGCTGTCAAAACGATTCTACTCTTTTTCATTTTGTTATTTTATTGATATTCTTAATTGCCTCTTTCGCTACTTTCATCGTGCTCTTGCCAACAACAAACACGCTGTTCAGTCCTTGCGCTTCCTGGCCTGGGTCGCCACAATAGTCGTCGCCCTGCTGCCAATGCTCGTGGCGCGGCTTGGCATGTCCGCCCCATGCCCAGAAATTGCACCCGGCAAACTTTCCGCCAGCTTTTGCATTGTCAGCAACAAGGGTGAAGACATACCTATAATAGGCGTCGCGTGCCGTTGTCGGCGAACCGGGAACGAAGGAGAATTTGTCACGGGGATAGCCGAACTCTTCCATGACGAGTGACTTGCTGATACTGTCGCAGATGTGCAGATGGCTGTCTATATACGCCTTGGTGTTGGCTTCAGCTTGCTTTAAGTCCTTGCAAAGCCTGTTCTTAGCTGCCTACCCCATGTTGGTCGGGAGAGGGCCAGAATTATTCTTGCATACTGTTTTAATGTCATGGTTAGTGAACTGGTTTTTGTTTTCTTGCCGCTAATTTAGTAAAAAAAATGCGGATAAGCGGCATAACGCATCATTTATTTTGTTTTCTCGCAAGTAAAGTGTCAGTGATTGATAGGAAAGTACCAACAGATTGGGGCTTCGGACGCAACATCCTCATAGCATGAAGTTTTTTGCTTGTATTCTATATTGTGCCGGTGGGCTGGCAAAAATCCTTGAAAACCAAGATGTTGTTATGTGGGGAAAGCCCGGTCTACGTTGGGACTTTAATCAAAAAAGTCAATGATCTAGTACGCCAATGCGGTTCTTGTTGGCAGTTAAGATCGTCTAGTTGCTCTGTGGCAGCACCCGGACCGTAAGTAGGCGGGAAGATGAGGGCAGAGCGTATAATAGTTTCACAAAGCGTGGCACAGTGCCCTTTTTGCGTTGCTGAAACGCCTGTTTTGTGTTGCTGAAACGCCTGTTTTGCCTGGTCAAAATGCCTGTTTGGCGTTGTAAGAACGGCCTTTTTACAACCCGTCAAAAGCTTGTTCATGAAAAAACACCGCATTTCCTATTCCACCCATTCCACCCATATAGTATAACTCTGTATATCAGATAGATACAAAGATGGTGACAGCGCAAGGCATCTCACCCACATCTCACCCACATCTCACCCATTGGGACGCGGTTACGGTAATTGCATCCTGCAACATGCACTATGGTAGGCGGGGGATATATGCGTTGATGATTTTTGAAGGCCCTTCTACATTTAGGATGTAATTATGATGTTGGGCGTAGGAGGGGCACCGTCTCGGTGCCCGGTTATCAATGCCCACCTACCGCACAATCGTCGAACTCCCTAACCGCACTCAAGTAGGGACGCTCCTCGGAGCGTCCGTAAACGTCGTACAAGCGAATGATTATCAATAGGTTATGCCCATAAATGGGTAAAAACACACGCCCACAATTCAATTGCGATGGGATTTGAATACGCCAATCACCCTTGTGCCGTTAGAAACTGGGCCCCGAGACGGCGCCCCTCCTATTGCAGACGCACCACGTACGTCCCTACATTTAGGATAGGATAATGGGTTTGGTGTATGAGGGGATGCCGCCTATTTTCTGTAAGCCTTTGGAGTCTTGCCGGTGTGCGCCTTGAAATATCTCGTGAAAGCAGACTGGTCGGTGAAGTGGAAAGCGAGTGAAATCTCCTTCAGACTTTGGGTAGTAGTGACGAGCGCGAGCTTTAATTGTTGCACGCGGTAATCGTTGATGATATGTTTGGCTGTTAGTCCCGTATGCATCAAAGCTATTTTTCCCAAGTATTTACTGCTGATATTCATTCGTTCGGCATAATATGCCACCTCATTACTTTCCTTATATTTTTCTTCTATGAGCTGCATGAACCTCGCGAAAAGCTGGCGGTTGCGTGGCGACTCTTCAGGATGCGTGTGTGCTTGGTTGGGGTTATGGCGCGTAAAGTCGGCGAAACCCATAAAGAAGGCTTGTATGAGATGTGTCGTGATGTTGTCTTTCGACTTGAAAAACGTGTTGGTATGGTAAAACCGGAACATGTCGAAGAGCCCCTTCACCATGTTTTGTATCAAATCGTTATTAGAGCAGAGACGGTCGTCACGCAGCTCCCTGTATATCTCGTGCTCTATGTTCATACTGGCTGCACGTAGCACTTCGGGCGAGTAGATGACAACCTCAGCCAGGAAGTCGTCTGACACGTTCTTCCATTGAGCGATGTCGTTGGGATAGAAACAGATGAAGCTGTCTTTTGTCAACAGACATTGCCCGAAATTAATGCGAATGTCGGCGTGTCCGCTCTTGCACAGCATCATAGCGCCGAAGGCTATGGCATGTTCTTCGGTAAGCAAGTCGCTTGGGGTTATCTCGTTGAAGAATGTCGTTCTCGTTATATCTTCTTTCATAGGTTCATCTGTTGTCTGTATTTCCTGTTTATGGTGCAAATTTACAAAAATATTGGCATATAGTTCCGTTTTTGTCAAAACTATGTGAATTAATGTTTAACGTCTCTGTCGGAAATAGCCGTAACTTTGCACTCGATTTTATAAGGATAACCCTCAGAATCATATAAAAGAAGTATGAAAAAACAATTGATATTAGCTGTAGTTATTGCTACAGCTTGTTTGCGGAGTGCCATGGCACAGACTCCGCGTGCGTTAGACATTCAGGGCCTTTTTGGTCTTATCGATTCCAATAACAGTAGTGTGCGCGTGAGCAAGAGTGCCATAGAGGCCGCACGCCATGAGGTTGAGGCTTCCAAGAGTCAGCTTCTGCCCGACATCAACGCTCAGGTGTCGGCCAGCTTTCTGGGCAACGCCTTGCTCACCGACCGTGACTTTGGTGAGGTGCACGGCCTGCATTCTCCCCACTTCGGCAATACGTTTGTGATAGATGCCCGTCAGACCATCTACAGCGGCGGCGCGCTGACAGCCGGCATCAGGATGTCTGAGCTGGGGCTTGAGAAGGCAGGCATAGCCTCTGACCTGACGGTGCAGCAGCAACATTTCCTGGCATTAAGCCAATATCTTGATTTGGAGAAGATAGCCAATCGTGAGCAGGTGGTGAAGAGCAACATCGACCTTACCGCAAAAATCATCAGCGACATCGAGGCACGGCATCGCCAGGGCGTGGCCTTGAAAAACGACGTTACGCGTTATGAACTGCAGATGCAAACCCTGCAGCTCCAACTCACCAAGCTGCGCAATCAGCGGGCCATCGTCAACCATCAACTGTGTAACTCGCTGGGCATAGCTTCTACCGACTCTATTATCCCAACAGAGCATGTGGCTGAGCAGACCTTTGCCCGTGACGCTGAGGCTCAGTGGCAGGCTGCTGCCGCGTCTAGTCCGGCTCTGCGCATGGCCCATGTAGACGCGCAGATGGCTGGTCAGAGTGAGCGACTGGCAAAGAGTGAGATTCTGCCCAAGGTGGCCGTAGTGGCACAAAACAATTTCAACGGTCCCATCACCTTTGAGTTGCCGCCTGTCAACAAGAACCTGAATATATGGTATGTAGGCATCGGTGTTTCTTATCAGGTGTCTTCTCTCTTCAAGTGCAACAAGAAGTTGCGTGCGGCAAAGGTGGCAACACGCGAGGCACGGGAGCGTGAGACGGTGGCGCAGGAACTTATAAACAATCAGATGCAGGCGGCGTGGACCAGCTATGAGCAGAGCTACGTGGAGCTGAAAACCCAACAGAAGAGCGTGGAGCTGGCCCGGCAGAACTTTGAGGTTATCAACGACAGATACGTCAATCAGCTTGCCCTGGTCACCGACATGATAGACGCCAGCAACATGAGGTTGGACGCTGAGCTCGCAGAGGTAGACGCCCGCATCAATATCGCTTATGCGTATTACAAGATGAAGTTTATTGCCGGCGAGTTGTAAAGAGCATAATATCAAAAAACGACTATACATTATTATAATATAAAGAATACTACATATCATCATGAATAAGAGAAAACAAATTTTAAGAGCTTACAACTTGATAGTCATTGCTTTATTGTTGCTCGGACTGACTTACGTCTGCAGCCGCTTCGTTCATCTGGGCAACAAAGAGTACACCGACAACGCCATGGTTCATCGCGATATGACTCCGGTCAACACACGCGTACAAGGCTTCGTCAAGGAAATTCGCTTTCACGAGTTTCAGTATGTTCACAAAGGCGACACACTCGTCATTCTGGAAGATGCCGAATACCGGTTGGCCCTGGCTCAGGCAGAGGCCTCACTTCGTGGGCAGCGGCGTGGCAGCGGCGTGGTGAACGCTGGTTTGCACACCATCAGCCGCAATGTCAGCGTGGCCAGCGAGGGTATGCGGGTGGCCGATGCCGGTATCAGCGAGGCCAAGGTGAGCATGGACAACGCCAAGCGCGACTATGACCGCTATGCCGCTTTGCTGGCTAAGGGTGCCGTCACACAGCAGCAGTAT
>SAMEA3663095__coassemble_1119_pt1 | contig 23052 bp, 16 predicted proteins | sample SAMEA3663095__metabat2_high_PE_003 | metagenome-assembled genome bin SAMEA3663095 (sample SAMEA3663095) | pig gut metagenome | biome: pig gut; feature: pig-associated habitat; material: faeces | place: France | collected 2012
CTTGCGCGCCACGGCCGGCGAGCCGCCGCTCAGCTTCACCAGGTTGTTGTAGCATGCCTTGAGCGTGCGCTGCGTGGTGTATCTCTCGCGCCGTTCTCGCTTATACGCCAGCCACTCAAGGAAAGGAGCCCGATAAGAAGGCTCAACAAAGTCGAACTTAAACCGCTCGTAGCCCTTGGGCGCGCATAAACTTCCATTCTTTTTGGAAGTTTCATAATCATAATCATTATCATATTCATTATCATTATCACTCCCCAGTGGCTGCGACTGGCTAAAAGTTTTGCCAGTGGCTACGACTTTTGGCAACTTTTCTTCGTCTTGATGGGGTGGTGTGACGCTGTTAAGAGGGGCTACAGAACTACCCTGCGAGCCATTGCCCGATAGGTCGTCTATATCGTCAAATATCAGTATATCAGGCGTTTGAGGCTCTTCTCGGCTCGTGTTCTGTGCCTTTTCAGTCGCCTTTTCTACGGTAGAAGTCTCCACTATAGTATTACTCGAACCGTTTGATTTATCTTTCTTATCAACAGACTTTTCCTTTTTCTGATTAAAGCAATTCTTCTTTAACGGTATTGGGTTAACTTTCTCATTATGAGAAGGATGCGACTCTTCGTTCAAGTAGATTGCTTCATCCTCATCATCTACCTCCTCTGCCAGATAGTCGTAATCATCCTCGTCTTCGACAGGCTCGTCATAGCCATCACCATTGGCCGATGCGTTAGAACGGTTGCGTGCGCACATACGCTCATACTTGCTTCTGTCTTTCTCAATGATGGGCTTGAGAAAGGCAATAACGGCGTGAGCCACCGGCGAGAGTTTGCACGTGTGGCCCGTCTCAGCCATTTGCACAATGGCGTTGAACACTTCAAGCTGGTCTTCGGGCCGGAGCTGACGGATGCTTCGGGCCCAGTGAAAATAAAATACAAAACTTTCTTTAGACATGATAATCGATCATTTTAAAGGTTATTATTAGTGGTCCCAGACCCTCGCGGATTCATAAAAAGGTCGCGGAACGGTGTTTATATGATAACGCAAAGTTAATAAAAATAGTGGTTATATTCACGTGTATATTAATATTTCTGTCGCGTTTTAAGCTTATTTAATAATTAATCGAGAGAAATCAGATACACCATTTGAGCATGTAAAAGTCGGTGTTTCACCGGTTAAAAAGGCCTATTTTGCAACACAAAAACCCTAGTTTTACATCCACGGTCATTCGCCTTGAAGGTGCGATATGGGTTGAAATGCGCAAAAACAATATAATACACGTTATGATAAATAGGATGAATGATATGTTGGTATTGGGGATTGGTTATATCCCATTGCCGTCAAAGTAAAATCTATGTTGCGTCATGCGTGTTGGATATGGTTAAATGAGCGCGCCGCTTTGCGTTTTTCAATGTCCACCCACCGCACAATCGTCGAGCATCCTAACCACACTCAATCCGTAGGGACACTCGTTCGAGCGTCCGCACCAACGCACCATCCAACCGTATGCTGTCTTTGGCGCACTTTTATAATAATAACATATTGATAATCTCTAACTTGTCCTTCGATTGCGGACGCTCGAACGAGCGTCCCTACGGGCTGGTGGGATGACTGGTGCGAGGCCGGCACAAGGCGCGGCCACTACAATGGATGGGTGGTGCGGTTGGGTAGGATGCGCATAGCCAGATGCATGGCAAGTAAGCACCCCAGAAGTAGATGGGGCTTTGACACGTTGGTGAACGGCCCCGGTGCGGCGCCCCTCCTATTGCGGACGCACCAAGGTACGTCCCTACATTTAGGATGTAATTATTATGCTTGGCGTAGGAGGCTGGCCGTCTCGGTGCCCCACCCACTAATGACTATCTACATGGGCCACGCTGGGAATGCGCATCTGAGATGCTAGTCAACCTCTCCGAGGCTGATTATCCTTATTAGCTGTTATCCCCAGGTTGCGTCCGCTTCGCGTCCTGACCTGGGGTTACGGATGAGTGAGCCTCTTCGCGGCTCAGTATGCTTGTAATCTCAGGATGGCTATCTGGCATAATCATTCCGCATTTCCTAACATGTTGACAGCACAAAGGATATGTAAGAATTTGAGACTTCTGCTCCATGTAATCATTCTTTTTCCGATAATCAGCAGTTGTAGTGGCCGAGCCTTGTGCCGGCCAACATCCTTGTACATCAGTGTTTGTAAGTATACGTTTGCAGGTTGTTGAATGCACGTTCCTTGTTGGCCGGCACAAGGCGCGGCCACTACAATGGATGGGTGGTGCGGTTGGGTAGGATGCGCATAGCCAGATACACGACAAGTAAGCACCCCAGAAGTAGATGAGGCTTTGACACGTTGGTGAACGGCCCCGAGACGGCGCCTCTCCGCTTGCGGACGCACCAAGGTACGTCCCTACATTTATATGCCAATCACCCATGTGCTGTTTGAAACTGGGGCCCCTCATTAATTGCTCTTCGCTTGCGGACGCTCTAACGAGCGTCCCTACAGGTGGGATGCGGTTGGGGCGCACGATGTTTGTGAGTTGTGTGTGTGCAAACAACTGGGCCCCGAGACGGTGCCCCTCCTATTGCGGACGCACCAAGGTACGTCCCTACATTTATATGCCAATTACCAATGTGCCGTTTGAAACTGGGCCCCTCATTGGTTGCTCTCCTATTGCGGACGCACCAAGGTACGTCCTACATTTGGGGTGTAATAAAAAAGCGAATCCCATTTGTTGAGACTCGCTTTTGATATTTCTTCGTGAAAAGAATTATTCTTCTACGATGATAGGCTTATACTTAGGTACGAGCATCTTCATCACAACCCAGCCTATGAGGTAGGCTACGGCACAGATGCAGAAGATAATCATGTAGGCTGCCGGCTTGCCCTCGAAGCCGAAGAAGGTGAAGGCGCTGCCCTGTTCGCCCGCATAGGTGAAGAGCATGCCTGAGCCTTTGTTGATGAGGAACGACCCTACTCCACCGGCCATACCGCCAATACCCGTTATGGTAGCCACGGTGCTCTTGGGGAACATATCACCCGTTGTAGAGAAGATGTTGGCCGACCAGCTCTGATGAGCGGCTCCCAAGATGCCGATAAGCACAACGGGGAACCACGGCGTGTTGAAGGCGTTGCCCAGAGGCTGTGCAAACAGTCCGGCCAGGGGGAAGAAGGCAAAGATGAGCATGGCGCGCATACGACCTGCATAGGGGTTCATGCCATGGTTGATGAAGTAGTTGGGCAGCTTGCCGCCTACGATGCTGAGCATCGTGATGAGGTAGAGCACGAAGATGCAAAGCATACCCATGTTATCGGTTGGCTTGATGCCGAACTGCGTTTCCAGATACTTAGGCGTCCAGAAGAGGAAGAACCACCACACGCCATCGGTCATAAACTTGCCGAAGATGAACGACCATGTCTGGCGATAGGTGAAGCATTTGAGGAATGGTATCTCCGGTCCTTCGTCGTTAGCCTGTGCCGGGTCGTCCTCGGTGTCGGCATCCTGGTTGATGTAAGTGAGCTCGGCCTGGTTGACGTGTGAGTTTTCTGACGGCTTCTTATACACAAAAATCCAGATGCCCATCCACAGGTAGCCCAGTGCACCGATGACGATGAAGGCCATTTCCCAGCCATAATATTTGGCCAGAAGAGGAATGGTGAAGGGCGCGATGAGTGCTCCTACGGATGCTCCGGCGTTGAAGATGGCCGTGGCAAAGGCGCGGTCTTTCTTGGGGAAGTATTCGGCCGTCACCTTAATGGCAGCAGGGAAGTTTCCGGCCTCGCCCAGTGCAAGCACACAGCGGCATGCCAGGAACAGGCAAACGCTCACGGTGCTCACGGCAAGCCCCATGTTGGCAGCGTGCTGCACAAACTCCTTGGCGCCCTCGAAGCCCTCAAACCAGTGGCCCGTGAGGATGCCGGCTGTGCCTATTCCGCAGAATGCGTGCAGGATGGCACCGGTGCTCCAGATGCCGATAGCCCACAGATAGCCCTTCTTGGTGCCCATCCAGTCGATGAACTTACCTGCAAAGAGCATGAACACCGCATAGGCGATGGAGAATATGGATGTGATGGTGCCGTACATATCCTCGTTCCATCCAAACTCTTTCTCGATGAGGTCGGGGTATGTAAGTGAAAGGACTTGACGGTCCATATAGTTTACCGTTGTAGCGAAGAAGAGCATCGTGCAGATGATCCAACGGTAGTTAGTCATTTTGGTAGTTTGTACTGAATTCATAGTATTGTTTATTTCAAATCAGGTATTTTAATTACTTGCATGTCGGTATACACCAGGTTCTCGCCTGCCATGCCCCATATAAAGGTGTAGTTGCTTGTTCCTGCGGCGCAGTGAATAGACCACTGGGGGGATATAACAGCCTGTTCGTTGTTCATCCACATGGGTCTTGTTTCTTGCGGCTCGCCCATCACGTGCAGTATTTTCTGGCCTTCGGGCACCTTATAATATAGGTATGCCTCCATGCGGCGCAGGTGTGTGTGAGCCGGCATGGTGTTCCACACCGAACCGGGCTTAAGCTCTGTGATGCCCATTTGCAGCTGACAGGTGCGCACTCCGGCCACACCGTCGATGAGCATCTGGTGTATCACTCGGTCGTTGCTGCCCTCCATGGAGCCTGCCTTGATGTTGTTGGCCTCCTTCATGGTTACCTTCTTGGTGGGATAAGAGGCTTGTGCGCAGGCGCTGTTAAGATAGAACTTGGCCGGTTGAGCCGCATTCTTGCTTGAGAGTACGATGTCCTTGGCTCCGCGCCCCACGTAGAGAGCGTCCTGGAAGCCCATGTCATACTTCTTGCCGTCTACAGTTACTGTGCCTTCACCGCCAATGTTGATGATGCCCAACTCGCGGTTGTCAAGCAGATTGCGGCCACTGGTGCCTTTGCTCTGGTCTACATAGAGCGGTGCGATAGACGTGAGCTTGAGTGGAGCGGCCGTAGGTTCGGCACCGCCAATGAGGAAGCGGTCATACAGGGTGTATGTCCAGTTCACCTCGCCCGGCGCAAAAACCTTCTCGATGAGATATTCCTTGCGCAGTCGGTCAGTAGTGTAGTGCTTGGCATCCTCAGGACCTGTAGCCCATCTTACGTTGTAATTGGTGTAGGCATTCTCTGCTTTCACCTCGTAACCTTTAAAGCAGTCTTGCGCAAACCCGGCCAGGGCAAAGCACAAGAGTGCTGATGTCAATAATGTTTTTTTCATTTCCGAATATATGTTTTTTGTTATTTCGTGTCTTCTTTATTTCTTCTCAGCCTTAAGAGATTGGGCGGCTGCCTTCTCCTCCTTTATTATCTGGCGGCGGTTGAAGTACAGCATGACCAGCGTGAGGGCCACGAGCAGTGCTGCGCCAATGAACTTGATGTACTTGCAAAGGGCGTAGATGCAATAGCCAAAGAGTGAGCTGGCAAAGTCCATGCTGCCGGCCTCGAAGCCTGCAGGCACATGGGCGGCCTTGTCTTGTGTGGCTGCATAAACGGCTGCAGCGGCCTTGGTGAAGTCGGGAGCCATGTCGGTGACGAACCAGAGGCCTATGAGCAGGGCCACCAGACCGATGATATAGCTCTTCACCACGTTGCCCTTGGTGTAGGGAAGGATGATGGGGAAGAGATAGAACAGGCCTGCCAGCGATGCAAGAGGCAAGAACTGGTTGCCGGGAAGCACCACAGAGACGATGAGATAGGTTGGGATGAGCAGCAAGGTGCACACCAGCGTTGTGGGATGACCGATGACCAGGGCCGGGCTCATGCCTATATGTACTTGCTTGCCATGGAATTTTGTGTTGACCAATTCCTTGGTTTTTTCGGAGATAGGCATCAGTCCGTCGATGAAAAGCTTGGTGATGCGGGGTATAAGTTCCATTACGGCACCCATGGTAACGCCCAGGAAGAGTATCTTCTTCACGTCCATGTGGGCCACAAGGCCTATCAGGGCACCCACGATGACGCCCAGCACGAGCGGTTCGCCCAGTACGCCGAACTTCTTCTTCATGCCCTCAGCGTCTATATCCAGCTTGCTGAAGCCCGGAATGCGGTCTAGCAGCCAGTTGATGGCCCACGTGAAGGGCGCGAAGCTCTGGCAGAAAGGCTGCGGAATGGATATTCCGGGAAGGTTATAATAGCTCTGGAACTTGCCGGCTGTCATGTCTGCGAACACCAGCGTGATGATATAGCACACGATGGCGGCGAAGTAGCCCCACAAAAGGCTCTGATCGAAGACGAAATACACCACAGCTCCGATGAAGGCATAGTGCCAGTAGTTCCACAGGTCGATGTTTACGGTGCGCGTGCACTTGCAAACGAGCAGCAGGAAGTTCACTCCCAGGCAGATGGGAATGATGAGCGCGCCCACCGCGGTGTTGTAAGCCACCGAGGCAGCTGCGGGCCATCCCATGTCGAAGACGTTGAGTTGCAGGTGATATATCTGCGAGATGGCTGTGAGAGGGTCGCTGAAGTTATCGGTGAGCAGCGCCGTTACGATGCCCAGACCCACGAATCCCACACCCACATAGAGGCCGGCTTTGAGCGCCTTGCCAAACTTCATGCCGATGCAAAGGCCTATGACGGTGAAGATGATAGGCATCATGACAGAGGCGCCGAGGCTGATGATGTAACTGAATACTTGTTCCATATTTAAGTAATATTGTTTTTAATACGTTTGATTTGGTTCTTAGTAGACTTGAAACAAAAGTTGGTGCAAATATACAAAAAAACTTTGTTATATTCGCACCAAACTATGTTAATCTTGGAAATATACGCGTTTTACGCGGTTGCTGACCCCTGTCAGCACCTCATAAGGTATGGTGTCGAGCGCGTCTGAGAGCACCGTTACGGGCAGGTCGTCGCCGAATATCTCTACGCTGTCGCCCTCCTTGCAGTCTATTCCGGTCACGTCTATCATGGCAACGTCCATGCATATATTGCCAACATACGGGGCTTTCTTGCCGTTCACTAGGCAATAGCAGTGCCGGTTGCCCAGATGGCGGTTCAGTCCGTCGGCATATCCTATAGGTATGGCGGCTATCACGCTGTCGTGGTCTATCTTTCCTTTGCGGCTATAGCCCACGGTATCGCCTGCCGGCACAAGCCGCATCTGCAAGATAGTGGTCTTGAGCGTGCTCACGTTGTTGATGACCTGGTTGTTGCGTGGGTTGATGCCGTAGAGTCCCAGGCCCAGTCTGCACATGTCCATCTGCCGCTCCGGGAAGTGCTCTATGCCGGCGCTGTTGTCCATGTGGCGCAGTATCTTATGCGAGAAGGCGGCCTGCAGCTTCTTGCTTCCCTCGTCGAAGAGGGCAAACTGCTGGGCGCTGAAGTCGTCGAAGCTGTCGCTGTCTGAGCCCACGAAGTGCGAGAACACCGATCGCGGTATGATGGCGTTCTGCCCTTTCAGGCGCTTAATGAGCTTGTCCATGTCGTGCTTGGGGTCGAAGCCCAGCCTGTGCATGCCCGTGTCTAGCTTGATGTGCACGGGGAAGCCCGTGATGCCCTCTTTCTGGGCAGCCTTCACCAGGGCGTCTAACAGCCTGAAGGAGTACACTTCCGGCTCAAGGTCGTAGTCGAACATGGTCTTGAAGGCCGTCATCTCAGGGTTCATGATCATGATATTGGCGGTGATGCCGTTGTTGCGCAGCGTCACTCCCTCGTCGGCCACGGCCACGGCAAGGTAGTCCACTCTGTGGTCTTGCAGCGTCTTGGCTATCTCCACGGCGCCGGCTCCATAGGCATCTGCCTTGATCATGCACACCAGCTTGGTTTGTGGTTTCATGAACGAGCGATACCAGTTGAGATTCTTCACCAGGGCGGTGAGGTTCACCTCGAGCGTTGTTTCGTGCACCTTCTTCACCAAGAGCTCGGTGAGATGGTCGAAGCCGAAGCACCGTGCGCCCTTCAGCAGTATCACCTCGTCGTGCATACTGTGGAACACGTCGCTGTGGATGAACTCTTCTACGGTGGCGAAGAAGTTCTTCTCGGCGATGTTCGCAAAGGCGCTTTGCTGTCCGCACAATGCCTCTCCTATGCCAATAAACTTCTGTACGCCTCGCTTCTCGGCCAGTGTGGCCACCTTGCCATAGAGTTCGGCGTCGCTCAGTCCGCTCTCAAAGATGTCGCTCAGTATGAGTGTGCGCTTGCGTCCCCTGTGGTCAGGACGGCGGCTCATAAAGTCGAGCGCGATGTCCAGGCTGTTGATGTCAGAGTTATACGAGTCGTTGATGAGCGTGCATCCGTGTTGCCCCTCCTTCACCTCAAGCCTCATGGCCACCGGCTCCAGCGTTGCCATGCGGTTTCTGAGTGCTTCGGCCGTCACGCCGAGGTGCAATGACACGATGGCACTCGTAATGGCGTTGCGCACGGAGGCGTCGTCGATGAACGGCAGGGTGAATTCGCCCTCCTTACCTTTATAAATATATGTTACGGTGGTGTTGATGTCTTTCTTCGAAACGTTCTTCACGAAAAAGGCGGCCTTGGGGTTTCTGAACGACCACGACAGCTGTTCGCCCTTGTAGGCATACTCCGACATGCATCGGTTCACTATCTCGTCGTCCATGCAATACACCACTGCCTTGGTGTCATGAAAGAGTGTGAGCTTCTCTTTGCACTTAGCCTCCATGGAGGTGAAGTTCTCCTGATGGGCCATGCCCAGGTTGGTGAGCACGCCGATGGTGGGTTGTATGATGTCGCGCAGGGCAAGCATCTCGCCGGGCTTGCTGATGCCGGCCTCGAACACGCCCACCTGCGTCTGCTCGTTGAGCAGCCACACCGAGAGCGGAACGCCTATCTGCGAGTTGTAGCTGCGCGGGCTGCGCGTGACAACCATCTGCGGTGAGAGCAGCTGATAGAGCCATTCCTTCACCATGGTCTTGCCGTTAGAACCCGTTATGCCCACGATGGGGATGTTAAACTCGTCGCGGTGACGCTCGGCCAGGCGTTGCAGGGCCTCCAAAGAGCCCACCACCTTGAGGAAGTTGGCGTCAGGAAAGCGCTCTTGCCACTTTTCCGGCACCTCTTCTACCACGAAGTTGCGCACGCCTCTGCCATATAGGTCGGGTATATAGTTGTGCCCGTCGTTGCGCCCTGAGCGCAGGGCAAAGAATAAGGTTTCTTCAGGAAAGCACAAAGAGCGGCTGTCGGTGAGCAGAAAGCTGATGTTGGCTTCAGCCTCGCCATATCTTCGTGCCCCAATAAGGGTCGTTACTTTTTCAATAGTATAGTTCATTTTTGTGTTATATTTTATGAATGCAAAGATAATCATTTTATACTTTACATCCAAAATATTAGGTCTTTTTTCGATGCCTGGCACATTTCTCGCACACGCCCTTGATAACGAAGTTGACGCTCTCGGCCTCAAAGCCCGGCGGAACGGTTATGTCGGGCAGCGCCACGTCCCACAAGCAATAGGTGCGGTGGCATATCTTGCAATAGAAATGGGCGTGCATGTCGCTGTCGGTGTAAGCGTCGTGGCTCAGGCACACCTCATATCTCACCTGGTCGCTGCCGTCTTCAAAGGCATGCACCAGATGTTGTGCCCTGAAGAGGGCTAGCGTTCGCGACACCACGCTCTTGTCGATGGTCTGCACGCGCTGCGCAAGCTCGTGCATGGAGAGCGGATAAGGCTCTGCCAGCAGGGCACGCAACAGTATCACCCGGTTGGCTGTTGGCCTGATGCCGTGTTGCTGCAGCATCTCCTCACTTCTGTTATCGGTCATTTTACTGATGGGTTTGATGTAATGTTATCGTGCGAAACAGTATGGTTAAAGTTTTACTTTAATCTATCCCATACTTCTTTTTTATCTCCGCGGCTTTTTCTTTCGTCTTTTCTAAGAATAGCTTATATTCCTCTGACTCAGGATGAAAGGGTCGGTGGTTAAGGGCTTCCTTTACGTGTCGCCACTCTTCCAGAAAGGCCAGCGTGCGCTCGCTGAAGTAGTGGGTGCTCAACTTTTGCCAGATATACTCCACAGTTTGCTCGCTGGGGTGCAGCATGTCGGGCTTATAGAACCGGTAGTCTCTCAGCTCGTCGTTCACTATCTCGTAAGCCGGAAAGTAGGTTACGCTGCCGTCTGTGCATTGGTTAACAAGTTGGTCTGCGGCCAGCAGCAGCGTGGCCTTTGAGAGCTTGCTGCCGTGATAGCCATATTTGGCATAGCGTATGGGGCTCACCGTGAGCACCACTCTGATGCCCGTGTTGCGCTCTCTGAGCAGCCTGATGGCCTCGGAGAGGTAACGGGCGCACTCGTCTATGCTCAGCAGCCGCTCCCGGAAGAGGCTCTGCGGCCGCTTGCGGCAGTTGTCTACTATCTCGCCCGTGGCCTTCTCCACATACACATGATTGGTGCCCAGGGTGAAGAAGGCCGTCTTGAAGCCCCGCTCCGGGCAACGCTCCACGGTGTGCAGGATGCTGGCGGGGTTGTACATCACGCCGTAGGGGTTTACGGTGGCCCTGAACTGCTCTTCAACAAAGCGCCTGCCGATGTTGTCGGCAAAGCATGAACCCACAAAAAGCACCTTTTCGCCCGGCTCCATAAGGAACGGCGGACGGGCGATATCAACAAAAGTCATTAGCTCCATGATGCAAAGTTAATCATTTTCGGTGTATTAGCAAACAATTATTGGGCTCTTTTGAACAGGACGGCAGGCAATAAAGGAGCAGAAAAAACGTTATCCTTAACAAAAACAATAGTCCACACAAGATGAAAAGGTTTGCAATTTTTACGTTCATTTCAGTCATTGCGTTGTCGGCCAACGCGCAAGAACCGTTTAACAGAGCAGGCAAACTGTCTGTCATTCCCCAGGTAGGCGTTTCGCTTGCCAAGTTTTCTGAGCATACATTATACTATAGCAACGGTTCGCAGTCTGAACCTATCGATGACCGTTTCAAGGCAGGATTTCTTGCCGGTGCCGAGCTGATGTATAACACAAGCAACCAGCTGGCCTTTACCCTGGGATGCTTTTACGTTCAGGCAGGCAACCATTACCTTGACCATGAGGATGTAAGCGTGAAAAGCGGATCAGGCATTACGAGCAACAACGTGACAATCGGACAAATAAGCGTGCCGCTCATGGCAAACTATTATGTGTTGCCCGGAGTGGCCGTCAAGGGCGGCGTGGAGCTCAACTTCAACACCAGCGCCACGTGGAAGTACAGCTACAGCAACTTCACCGTAGACGATGCGGGCGTGAGAACTTATCAGCCACCGGTGGATGTCAAGCAGAACGACTTGCATGCCAACGACTTTACGGTGAGCATACCGCTGGGTCTGAGCATTGAATATGAGAATGTGGTTATCGACGCTCGCTATCATGTGCCCCTCACAAAGTCCTTTAAGCACGACGACCCCATCTCCAGCTCATGGGGAGATGCCAAGAATATGCTGGTAACCGTAACGGCCGGTTATCGATTTGAACTTTAATTACAAGTATTTATCGTTCTTGTTGTCAGCCGATTAGGATGCTTGTCTCTACTGCCCCATCCTCTTTCGGTTAGCTATCAGTGTGCGCCAGCCTTACTTTACATGCCTCCACATGCGGGCTGGCTCCCCACCCTTTCATCTCCCCGTTTCTTTCTCTTCGTTCAATATCGGCATTCTTATTGGCCGAAATAGGCATTATTGGGCCCCGAAAATGCCTATTTCGCCATGCAAAATGGTGGGTTTTGCAAAGCACGCGTAGGCCATGCTCCCAGCTGATGCCATTAGCCTTTGCCCAAGGTAGGTGGGATGTGGTTAGGGTGTCGGGCGATTGCACATAAGTGGGCGCAGACAAACGTGCCCCGGGACGACGCCCATCCTAGGGCGACGCAGGCACAAGGCACAGGCACTATAGGGGGAGAAGAATATTAAAAAAACTGCATGTGGCATTGAGGGCGGCCACTCGAGAAGTGCGTACATAAGCGAATGAAATACAAAACACAACCTTGGGTTGATGAATGTTTGGCGTGCTGACTCTCGAATATGCTTTCATACTTTTTGCATGTGATTTTCCAAACTCTTCATATACCACACCAGCATCCCTATGGATGGTCCGTCAAGCATCCAAGCAGACAAAGAATAATGCTATACAATACGCATTCTTTTCACCACAAAATAATTTTCAATTCTTTTTTATGGTAATATCATCACATATCTTTAAGGTAATCAATGAGTTGATTCAACGTTAGAGCTCCATCAACATGAATACTCTCAAACACCATGAAGTACTTATACTCATGTCCGCATTGCGCTTCCCACTCCTTGCCCAATCTGCGTTTACGCTTTGAGTCCTCATTATTAAGATGGTCTCCCTTAGTTTCTATGAGCACCGTCTTGCCCGATTTCATTCTGACAATAAAATCCGGATAATGGTTTATGAAGCCATTGATGCAAAATCCTGAGCCTTTTTCTGGATTGCGATGCCAAAACAGAACATTGTCTAAGTCGGATACAGCCTGTATAACACGTTGCTCGAGGCCATTAACGGCTTCTTCTTTTGCATATAAGCCTTTATCTATGCCCATGAGTTCTTGCTTGGCAAATGTCACTTTTTCTAGAAACGTGTAATGTCCGCGCACTTCTATCTTGCCGGTAGCAAGGCCCTTGATAAACATTTTCTCTCTATGAGCATCTAGTAAGTCGGCTATTTTATCTTCTATTACATTCGTTGTCTGATAAAAGTTATCCCATAAGGCAATGATCTCATCACCATTATAAATATTAATTACATGCTTTACATATTCTTTTATGTCGCTTTGATAGATGCTGTCGAAGTTGTGGTTCTTGGCTATTTCGCGGCTTATTCTCTCCGCCAGCTGGTCTTTCTGCATGGTGGCAGAAAGGTCTATGAACTCACGGCGTATACTTTCGAGGCGAACGTTGTTTCTTCTTACAGGCACGTAGTCGTCTTGGCCGTTCTTCATGATATCTATGGCAGTATCCTCCGGTCTGTAAACATTGAAATTGATGTCGGCATTTTGCTGTGTCAGGTGGAAATCGTCAGACAGCATATCCTTGTCTAACAGCGTCCATCCTTCTTCATCCACATCGATGTGAAAGAAGTCTGGGGGTGTCTGAACTTTCATGTAGAACATCGGAAGGTTCATTTCACTGGCTACATCCTTATAATCTGTGTTGAAAGTATTATACATCTCTTTAGTTGCCATAGTGGCTAATGGGTCGTTTTCCACCTCTTGCCTGCGTTCGTCTATTTGCTGTTCATAATGCTCGTCTTGCCTTAATGCAGACAGTTGTGTGTGCAGTGTGTCGCTGTCTGTTACTTCTTGAACATTCGGGGCATTCTTGCCAGCAACCCCATATTGGGCTGAGGGTGAGCCTATAGCTTTTTTATTGTCGTCTGCATTGACGCTTTCGGGTGGGTTTTTGTATTCTGGATGGTCGAAGAAGCTAGTTTCTTTTGCCTGATGTGTGGCCTCTATATTTGGCAAAGGTGTCACTTCCCTATAGTCTTTGCGGCTGAAGCCACATTTTACCAACGACTCTACTATGCGGTTAACGGTGGTTTGAAACTCGTTGCTGTTGGTAAACACATAGCTAAGGTTCAACAAACCATCGGCATGTTTCACTGTATAGGGCAAGCGCAAGACGCGGCCTAAAATCTGTTCTACGTCAACGGGGCTGGTACGATTGGCCAAAGAAGCCAGTATATAAGCAAATGGGCAATCCCAGCCTTCTTTCAGAGCGTTTACTGTGATGATGTATCTCACGGGGCATTGTGGCGACATGAGGTCTTCACCGTGCAGCTCGTCCTTGTTGGCCGTCTTTATTCTGATTTGTTCTTTAGCGATTCCTCTGGCTGAAAGCTTCTCTCTTATTCGCTCAAAAGTAATGCTGTCATTGTTGTTGCGTGGCTGAGCCTGAAACAAGACTATGGGTCTTATGTATCTGCCTCCAGCCTGTTGCATGGCTTGAGCGTGTCTTTCCAAGCTGTCACGCATACGTATTGAGCTGTCGATGACATCGTCTGTGCTCCGCCTGTTCTCCACTATGACGGGCAGTTTCACCATGTTTTCAATCTTCAGCTCCATGGCGTCTACGAAAGATATGATGTTGCTATTGTCACGGGGTGTGGCAGTAAGCTCTAGTATGAAGCGTGGTGAGAGGTGCTGAAACATCTCTACACGCAAGTCAGCTGTGAAGTTATGGCTTTCATCTACGATGACCACAGGACGCAGGGTGGCTAATACCTGAATGAGTGCCGTATCGGCTACGCCCTCTATCTTGTCTGACCTTGTGCTTCCGGCGTACTCCATGAAGTTGCCGTTTTCTCTAAATGCCAGAGGCTTTTCGGCCTCACTGCCAGAGCCTTTCTTCACTCTCACGGTCTCAATGAACGATGCCGCGCTTAGAACCAGAATGGTTAGATTGTCGCGAAGCTGTGTGGGCGACATACCATGTGCGGCCAGTGCGCTCCTTTTATCTATGACGTTGACCCTGTGCCCGAACAAAGCATCAATGCGCCTGCGGTATGGATGGGTGGCGTCTTGCAATTTTTGCAGCGTCTGTGTAAGGATGGCGTCGCTCGGCACGAACCAAACCACCACCTTGTTCTGAGCGTCTGTCTTCAGATTATCCATGATAGTGCCTATGGCATTGATGGCTATGAAGGTCTTTCCGCCCGCAGTTGGCACCTTGAGCGTGACGCGTGGAGATCCCGGCACACTGTTTACGTAAGGGCGAAGCGCGCCCACGGAGCCGGCTGTTAGGTCTACTCCACGGTTCATCCAGTATCGTGAGTAAGCAGCGCCAAGGCTCTTTGAGTCATTGAGCACGCCGATGTAGTCTTCCAAGTCTTGCAATGTACGCCGCTGATATGTCTTTAGTTCCATGGTCGATGAGTGTTAAAATCGGTTGATGTCTCTGGGTATCTTCTTGAAGACGATACCCATTTGTCGTAGCATCTCAGTGTTGATGCTGCATTTGTCTGCATATATTACATACCGTTCGGCATTCTTCGGCACGATGGTCAGCGTGTTGAGCGAGAGACATGTGGGTGATTTCTTTTCGTAATAAAACACATAACACGTGCCGTTGTAGTAGTCCAGCAGATAAGGATGCGCTTTGTCGCGCTGTCGGGTCAGTGGGGCATGGGTCTCGGTGTAGTAAATGTAGCGGCGAATGTCATCATCACTGGCGGCCTCATTCAGGTTGCCATCGGTCAAGAACAAGTTTACGCCAAGCTCATAGAAGTCGAACGCCCCGCCCAGACCGACTTTGTGAGATGTCACTTTGCGCGTTCCTGTCACCGTAAGGGTGTTGTCTGTCAGCTGCGTCTTCACCTCGTCGAATTCGGCCTTGTGCTGTTCGGCCACCTTGTCAGCCTCTGCTAGCCACTTGTCCATCTTTCTCAGTGTCGCCACATTGAGTTTTTTGGCATAGAGCGTTTCCTTTTTCTTGCCCTTAAAGTCGTAGCCCGCCATCACCTTGCGCACGCGTTCGGCAGTGATGGTGTCGGCATAGTCCATCATCTCTATGAGTATGGCTTTTCGTGAGCCGCGGTCTTTGCGGTTCAGACGCAGGGCGGCGTGCATGGTTGTGCCACTGCCGGCAAAGGCATCGAGCACAATGCTGTCTTCGCGTGTGGCTATTTGCAAGACGCGTTCCACCAGCCGGGTGGGCTTGGGCGTGTCGAACGGCGACTCGCCGCCAAAATATTCTTTCAGCTCTTTCTTGGCTTCGTCGGTGTGACCCACCTCCGCATAAGGCCAAAGGTTGGTGACTAGTTTTCCTTCAACATTACTGATGTAAGTCTTTCTACGTATTCCTCCAAGCCCTCCTTTCGTAAAATAGAAGCGAGGCCACTGCCCACGTTCATATACGGCCTGTGCTTTCTCTCTCGAAACGTCAAGAGGTTCTTTCAGCATGATGGCCTTCACCTCAGGCCGCACCTGCTCCACAGGCACTCCGCACACCTTGGCACGCCGGCTCTCGTCGTGCAGGTCGCGCAGCTCATAGGGGCACCAGCCCTCCATATAGCTCAGCATCGCGCTTTGCTCATAGCGCCAGTGTGCCCCCTGATAGGGGTATATCAGCTCGCCCGTAAAGGGGTGCTGAATGGCGTATACCATGCCCTGGTGGGTGGCGGCATCGGAAGCGAATGCATCAGAACTGGTCCATGGCATCGTGTCATGGTCGGGGTTCTTGTATTTGCTGTTCATGTCATCGGTTCGCTCCAGCTTATTAGGTTGCCATCCGGGCTGCAGACTGAAGGCCAAGAGATGCTCTGCCTCGGTGGGTATGCCTTTGGCATCGTTGCGGGGCGAGTAGGCTTTCTGCCAGATAATGTCGCCTATGAAGCACTGCCGCCCGAATATTTCGTCCAAGATGAGACGCAAGTGGGCGCATTCATCATCGCCGATACTCACGAAGATAGCTCCTGTTGGAGAGAGCATTTGACGGAGGAGCATAAGCCGGGGATACATCATGCAGAGCCATTTGTCATGCCGTGAGAGGTCTTCGCCCTCTGCTCCCACTACGTCACCTAGCCATCTGCGTATCTGCGGGTCGTTTACGTTGTCGTTATACACCCATCCTTCGTTTCCCGTATTGTAGGGAGGGTCGATGTAAATGCAGTCTACCCTGCCCTCATATTCGGGCAGTAAGGCTTTCAGAGCCTCAAGATTGTCACCGTGAACAATCTTGTTGCCGCTGTGCGTTTCGGTCTTGTCTTCCGGGTTTTCGGCACTGAAACCGTATTTATGCACTAGTGTGCGGAACGGCACATCGTGATGGTGAGCCACCACCTTGTCCTTTCCTATCCATTGCAGTGTTGGCATGATGTTGTAAGGCGATAGATGATATGTAGAATATTACTTTTTTACAAAAGTAAGAAAAAAAGGCCGACCTGCCAAAATTATTGCCTCAAAATTAAGTTTTTGGCATCCCGTCCTCGCCTACGTGTGCTTTTACCTGCCGAAATAGGCATTATCGACACGCGAAAATGCCTATTTCGCCATGCAAAATGGTGGGTTTTGCAAAGCTCGCGTAGGCCATGCTTCCAGCTGATGCCATTACCCGTCGCCCAAGGTAGGTGGGATGCGGTTAGGATGCTAAGTGCTTGTTGTTTAATAGCGAACGCTTCGGAACATCCCTACATGATATAATCATCCTCTATGCAGTGTGATCATCCCTGCCCGGATGTTGTTTTGCCGAGCTATTTCATCGTGTCTCCCACAAAGGTAAGGGGCAGAATGTCCTTCACGCTGTTGATGACGTAGATGCCTTCTGTGCCATACAGCAGTAGGCGGAGGGGCTTTTTGTAGCGGTCTTCCATCTCCAGCAGGGCCTGACGGCATTGTCCGCAGGGCGGAATGGGCTGTTTGAGCAGTCCGGCAGCGTTGCGTGCAGCAATGGCAATGGTGCTGATGGGCTGGTCGGGGCGTTGCGACTGTGCCGCGAAGAGGGTGGCGCGCTCGGCGCAGGTGCCTGATGTGAAGGCGGCATTCTCCTGGTTGGCACCCGTGAAGATGGTGCCGTCTTGCAGTCGGATGGCCGCTCCCACATAGAAGTGGCTGTAGGGCGCATAGGCGTATTCGGTTGCCTTGATGGCCCTTTCCACGAGTTCGCGGTCGTCGGCCGTAAGCTCTTGCGGGTTGCAGAGCTTAATCTTAATGGTTATGTCTATCTCTTTCATAATGTGATATTTAAGGTTCTGTTATTCTATTTATTCTTTATACTCATAGCAACCCATGTCGGGCTTGTCGTCACGCAGCACTCCTTCGCGGTCGGCATGGCTATAATTGTGTGGCAACACTGCTCCGGCATCAATGCCTTTCGACCCTTTGCGCAGGTGGAAGTCATAATATTGCTTATCGGCGTTGATATCCTTGAAGTTCTTTTCGCCTCCGTTCACGGTGTCCTTGGGGTCTTCCCATATCACGTTTTTGATGCGTGTGGTGTCTATGGTGTCGGGTATCACGGTGCGCAGCAGGCAGTGGTCGAGGGTGTAAGTGGCCTCTGCCTTGTCGTCGAAGTCGGTCATCACCTCGTCGTCGGCATATCCCGTGACGATGGTGTTGTACACATCAAACTGATAAAGGGGGTATAATCTGCCGTTGCGCACATTGGCAAAGCGCAGCGCCACGCCTCGGTTGGAGTCGAAAGGATAGAACTGTGCCAGCGTGCAGTGCCTTAACATGACGCCTCCGCCAAAGAATGCGGCGCAGTCATTAAGGGTATTGGTTATCTGAGTGTTGAAAATGTCGAGCACGCAGTTGGTTTCTATGAGTCCATATCCCTGACAGTTGTGCACGATAGAGTTGTAAAGGCTGAGCTTGAGGCGGCTTACGTCAGACGAATCGCATACGATGCCGTTGAAAGCGGAGTGCAAATCGGTGTAATTTATCTGGTTTTCGTAGCTCGACGTGTGGAATCTGATGCCCTGCCACTGCCCCGGCACGCGGTCGTAAGGCAGATAGTCGAACATGCGGTCGATGCGGTCGCCGCGCAAGGTGACGTTGCGCTGACTGGTGCCTTGTGTGATCAGCCGTCCGTAGACGTCTATTCCGGCTCTTGAGGCAAAGTAGAGCGTAGTGCCTTCGGCTATGGTGAGCGTGGCGGCAGAGTCTATCCTGATGCCCTGGCGCACCACGATGGGGCGCAAGGAGCTGATGGTGGTGTCACGTTTTACTTTGAGCTGGTTGATGACGATGGCGTCCCAGGTGTAGGCGTTGAGACAGATGCGCTGCTCGGCCCCGCTCTCCAGGGTGAAGATTAGGTTGTCTTGCAGCAGCGAGGGCGTTTCTTTCATGTTGCGGGGCGAGGTGAGTTCAACAAACACACGCACACTGTCACCCTTTCTTATCTCGATGTCGTGCGCCTGATAGCCCTCTGTCTTGCCCAGATACACCCCGTCTACGTTCACTCTAAAGCCCGTCTGGTTGCCGTTTTCAAGTCTTATTGTAGAGCATCTGATGCTCTTTCCTGAGCGGTTATACACCCACATGGTCTTTGTGGCGGTGGGTGTTTGCGAGAACACTGTGTCCATTTTCACCGTGTCGGTGCTGAAGCTGAGCAGCATGGAGGGGTCTGTTGTAAACGATTCGTCGTCGTTGCAGGCACCCATGAGCAGGGTTGCCAGGAGAGCCGTGAGGCATGTTAAGAGCGTGTATGTTTGTTTCATCTTGTCTTTTCTTTCGTTATCATATAACGCAAAAAGCACCTTTTTAGTATTTTCGTGCTTAAATCCTTGCGCTACAATGTGGGTGCGGTGCCTCACGTTGGCCCGGGCCATAACGCAAACAAGGCTCCTTCCGGTGGGAAGAAGCCTCGTAACTTATACCTTATTATAAAGGTTCAGAAGGCTGATTAAAGGTCGAACTTGTAGCCAAGTGTGATTTGGAACACTGAGTTCTTGCTGTCCGAACCGTCAGCAACCTTTGTCAGACCCCAGTTGTAGCGTGCGTCGAGCACCACGTTGCTATACTCATAAGAGATGCCCACGGGGATAGAGAAGTCGAAAGACTTAGCATCTGCGTCCGCGCTTGTGCTATATTTGCCGCCACTAACCTTTACTTCGCTGTTCACATTGAATGCGGGCTGAACGCCAAGCTTAACAGCCAGACCCTTGGCAACATAAACATTGGCCATGATAGGAATGTTGATGTAGTCGAGCTTGCTGGTTGTCTTAACGTTATTATAATCGTTTTTGCATCCCTGCATAGAGTAGAGAACGCCTGCGCTCAGTGAGAAGATGTCCGTAGCTTGGTATTCTGTCTCCAGACCACCTACGAAACCGATGCGTGCGTCAGCGTCGTCAACGTCTGTAAGCGTTGCGATGTTCATACCAACCTTAGGCTGTAAGGTGAAAGAACCTACTGCGTGCTGTGCATAAGCACCTACTGATGCGAGCATAACTGCTGCCATTACTAAAAGCTTTTTCATAATCTTTTTACTTTTAATGAATAATATATTTGTCAATCTTCTTATTCTTTGTCGGGTGCAAAAGTATGTTTTTTCGCCTTAACTTCCAAATATTTCTATGTTTATTTTTCTGTTTTTCCCGATAAAAGTAAAAGTTACAAGAAATGTTGTCCTATTTTTCCGATTTATAAGTATATACTTCCGTAGTCATAAAACCTGCTTACGGATGATTAATCATCTTTACAAAAGACGTAAGTGAGCACGTATTGGCTGTTCACCTCTTTATAATAGGGCAATGCGATGCCGCGTCTCAGGTTTGTGGCTATGGAGTCTTTCAGGTTTATGTGCATTTCCTGGTAAGTGAGGTCGTCGGCCGAGAAGAGCTTGTAAAGCGACTCTTTGGCGCTCCAGCACTCCAGTTGGCCCCTTACATCGCCTGCCTGCTCGTCAGGACGCATGAAGCGTGAGGCCACACGGCTCACTCTGTCGCTCATATACTCTATGTCTACGCCCACGTTATGCTGTCTGGAGAGCATCAGGGCCACATATCCCCGTGTGTGACTGATGCTGATGTGCCATCCGTCGAGCACGGGTTTGCCCGACTCCAGATGGCCTATGGTGGCGTCATGTCCCAGCATAGCCTTGAGCAAGAGGTGCTCAGTGGCCCGCTCCCGGTCTCTGGCTGATGTGCCGGAGGGGCAGTCGTGTGGCATCATCTGCCACAGTCCGAGGCGTATATCGGCCTCCGGTGAGATGAGTTGGATAAGCATCAGTTGTCCTTCTTGTTTTCTTTGGGCGCGTGCACCACCACTTTTATCTTACTGATGCGCCTGCCGTCGATGCCCGTTATCTCGAAGGTATAGTTCTTATAGTCTATCTTTTCGTGCATGCCGAGGAAGTCTCCCTTCAGCTCAAGCAGCAGTCCGGCCAGCGAGTCGGCATCGCCTGCGGCCTCGTCAAACTCATCATCGTCTACTCCGAGTATCTTGCACACGTCGCTCAGCAGCGTCTTTCCCTCAAAGATATAGGTGTTGTCGTTGAGCTTGGTATAGGTGCTTTCCTCCTCATCATATTCATCGTTTATCTCGCCCACTATCTCTTCCAGGATATCCTCCATGGTAACGAGGCCGCTGGTGCCGCCAAACTCGTCTACCACGATGGCTATATGCACCTTGTTCTCCTGAAACTCGCGCAGCAAGTCGTCTATTTTCTTGGTCTCAGGAACAAAGTATGGCGGTCTGATAAGGCTTTGCCACCTAAAGCTATCGGGCTTGCTGAGATGCGGCAAGAGGTCTTTGATGTAGAGAATGCCCCTGATGTTGTCGTCGTTGTCCTGATAAACGGGTATGCGCGAGTAGTTGTTGTCTACGATGCACTTCAATACCTGCTTGTAAGAAGAGCGTATATCGATGTCGATGATATCCTGTCGGGGCGTCATCACCTCCTTGGCTGTCTCGTCGCCGAAGCGTATGATGCCCTTCAGCATACTCTGTTCGTCCTTGATGTCGTCGGTATTGGTGAGCTCCAGCGCCTGTTCGAGGTCGTCAACGCTCAGTTGTCGGTTCTCCTTCTGCACCATTTTCTCGGCAATGATGCCGCTCTTGATGAGCAATGTTTCGAGAGGCCAGAACAAGGAGCGCAGCAACATGATGCCACGTACGGTCTTCCGGCAGAAGAGCAGGGGCTCCTGGCGGCTGTAAACCTTGGGCATAATCTCGCCGAAGAGCAGCAGCAGGAAGGTGAGCAGCACCGTGATGACGAGAAACTGCAACCATTGCGAGTGGAAGGTTACCAGGCCGTTGATGGCGTAATTGAGCACCATGATGACCGTTACGTTCACAAAGTCGTTGGTGATGAGTATGGTAGCCAGTGTGCGCTCGCTGTCGTCGCGCAGCGCAATGATGCTTCGGTCTATCATACTCTTTTCGTTATCCAGTTCGTTAATGTCCTGTGGCGACAGCGAGAAGAAGGCTATCTCAGAGCCACTTGCGAAGGCTGAGCAGGCAAGCAGCACCACAGAGAGCGCAAAGGCGAAAATAATGCCCGGCGTGATGCCGTTAATGGTCACCATGCCGGAAACAGATGTGAGTGCAGATAAGAGTATGTTCATTTAAAAAGGTATGTCGCTGTCATCAGCCGGAGCCTGTTGCTGTGGCTTGGCTTGAGGCATCTCGGCTGTTGTGGCAGACTTTTTGGGTGTGAGCAGCTCCATGTTCTCGATGTATATCTCGGTAACAAAGCGGCGCATGCCCTTCTTATCGTCATAACTGCGATAGCGTATGCGGCCCTCCACATAAAGCTTGTCGCCCTTGTGTACATACTTCTCCACCAGCTTGGCCACGTTGCGAAAGGCCACGATGTTGTGCCAGTCGGTGTGTTCGGGCACCTGTGTGCCGTTCTGAAGGGTATAACCCCGCTCGGTGGTAGCCAGCGGAAACTGAGCCACGCACTGGTCTTTGTCATAGTAATGCACTTCGGGCTCCTTGCCCACGTTGCCTATGAGCATTGCTTTATTCATGGTTATGACGTTTTAAAGTTGATAGTTTTTTACTTTCTAGTCAGCGCGTTGAGACGTGCCGTGACTTACTTCCACATGCCCAGATAGCTGAACTTGAAGTTCTTGCCCTTGGCAGAAGGAAACTGGCTCCGTGAGTCTACGCGGTCGCGCAGGTAGTCGATGATGCGGTTATAGCAGTCTTGTCCCGACGTAGCCTTGCATCTTGCCACGAAGTGAGTGTCGCGATAGCCGTGCTTTCCCGTTGCGGGTATGAGCACAACACGCTTGAAGTCGAGCGCGCCCTCATACCATCCGGGGCGCTCAGCAGCCAGATGCATCACCGTAGGATTTTCCTGTCGCCCCCCACCCTGCTGGTTGTTGCGCATGGCTTTCTTCTCCTTGAAGTCGTGCATGTTGTTAGCTTCGGTCTTGATAATAATGAAGTACACCCTTGGGCGCACCTTATATCTCTTGGGAAAATAAACGTTGCTGTTGGCATAATCACGTATGTCTTGCTCCAAGGCAGGCGTCATCTGTATGTCGGGAATTGAATTAAGAAAGTCTAATGCTTCGTTAACGTTATGTACTAACGTCTCATTGTCAAAATACCTAATATATAAATTCATGGGTAATTGTATGTTTTCCTTAACAAAAATCGTCATTAAAAAAGAGCGGCAAACGGGACTCGGACCCGCGACCTCGACCTTGGCAAGGTCG
>SAMEA3663095__coassemble_1145_pt1 | contig 22154 bp, 15 predicted proteins | sample SAMEA3663095__metabat2_high_PE_003 | metagenome-assembled genome bin SAMEA3663095 (sample SAMEA3663095) | pig gut metagenome | biome: pig gut; feature: pig-associated habitat; material: faeces | place: France | collected 2012
ACGGTTGGGTTGCTCGTTGGTGCGGACGCTCGAACGAGCGTCCCTACTGTTAGGGGGCTGATTATTGCATGCGTTACATATTATTCGCTTGTTCTTCCTTGTTGGCCGGCACGAGGCGCGGCCACTACAATGGATGCGTGGTGCGGTGCGGCTGGGTAGGGTGCGCTGGGAATGCGCATCCGAGATGCTGGTCAGCCTTCGAGGCTCCAACTGCTTGTGGTCAGCTCATAGTCCTCGGCCACCAGGAGCGCGTGCCACCATAACATAAGGTCGTTGCTGCAATTCAAAATAGCCTGTTTCGCCTGCCAATAATGCCTATTTGGGGATGTTGGAATGCCCATATTGGAAAAATCTTTCCACCACACGTCTACATACAAATAATTTTTATGCAAAACCTATTCCACCCATTCCACCCACATGTATAGCACATTGATTATCAACGACATACATTTTGAGGCATCGTCACTATCATCCCATCCACATCCCACCCATATCCCACCCTTACTTTTAAGCTATACCGATAAACAAAGGCTTTATATAAAAGAATATCATTTTAGATGCTACGTTTTTACTTTCGCCAAGCCTTTCAAGCATAGCGCTTGGGTGGGATGTGGGTGGCATGTGGGTTGGATACCAAAGAGCATATTTAGAAATGTAAAACACTATTAACCAGATACTTATATATTGGGTGGAATGGGTGGAATAGCTTTTACAGTAAAATCGCATGAGGGATATCCTTATCATCCAAAAGACGAGAATCTATCCCCGCCTCTTTATCCATGATGAATAGCTCTAATCATGAAGAGCAGGACATAGAGGTTGAGTCTGCTATCTACACCTAAGTTGATGCACATGGAGTTTTATAAAAAATATTTGGCTATATGGCAAATTATATCTACCTTTGCACGCGAGTTTAGAAACAGATTGTATAACGATTGTGGAAGAATTTGGCTGCTTGCAACCACGTAAAAAAATGCTAAAACTGCGGAATTCCAACAGATTTTCACGGTCACAGGCAATTTTCCACTTTAAGAAAATTGAAAAATGAGTTATTTATTTTCATCAGAGTCTGTCTCTGAAGGCCATCCCGACAAAGTGGCCGACCAAATTTCAGATGCCATCCTAGACCAGTTCCTGGCCTACGACCCCAACGCGCGTTGCGCCATAGAGACCTTCAACACCACGGGGCAGGTGGTCATCATGGGCGAAGTGAGCTCTAACGTTTACATCGACCTGCAAACCATAGCCCGCAACACCATCAACAAGACGGGTTACACCAAGGCCGACTATCAGTTTGACGGCAACTCATGCGGCATCATGACTGCCATTCACGAGCAGAGCGGAGACATCAAGCAGGGCGTAGACAACGGCGACGAGGACAACCAGGGAGCCGGCGACCAGGGCATGATGTTCGGCTATGCCACCAATGAAACAGAAAACTATATGCCGGCTACGCTCTATCTGGCACACCTCATTGTGCGTACGCTTGCCGACATACGCAAGGAGGGCAAGGTGATGACCTATCTGCGGCCGGATGCCAAGAGCCAGGTCACCATTGAATATAGCGACGACAACGTGCCACAGCGCATAGACACCATCGTGGTGAGCACCCAGCACGACCCCTTTATGGACGATGACAAGCAGATGCTAGCACAGATAAAGAGCGACGTGGTGAATATTCTGATGCCCAGGGTGAAGGAGCAGTGCGGCGAAAAGGTGCTGAAGCTCTTCAACAGCGACATCAACTACCTGGTTAACCCTACAGGCAAGTTTGTCATAGGAGGGCCGCACGGCGACACCGGACTGACGGGACGAAAGATCATCGTAGACACCTATGGCGGCAAGGGAGCCCACGGCGGAGGTGCCTTCTCGGGCAAAGACTCGTCGAAGGTAGACCGAAGCGCAGCCTACGCGGCACGCTACATAGCCAAGAACATGGTGGCAGCCGGCGTGAGCGACGAGATACTGGTGCAGCTGGCCTATGCCATCGGCGTGGCCGAACCCGTGAGCGTTTACGTGAACACCTATGGCAAGAAGCACGTAAAAGCCAGCGACGGAGAGATAGCCGAGAAGATTAAGCAGCTGTTCGACCTCAGGCCCAAAGCCATAGAGCGGGCTCTGAAGCTGCGTCAACCTATGTATCTGGAGACGGCAGCCTACGGACACATGGGCCGGAAGAACGAGGTGGTGGAGAAAACCTTCACCAGCCGCTACCACGAAACAAAGACCATGAAGGTGGAACTCTTCACTTGGGAGAAGCTAGACCAGGTGGAGAAGCTCAAAGAAGCCTTCGGGCTGTGAGTAGCCCATAGCCTCACAGAATGATGTTAACAACCGGGGCGGGCTGCCCGGCAGTCCGCCCATAATGATAATAAAATGCTGCAAAAGGCGCATATACCCTATAAGTTACCCAAGCAAGAGGCTCTGCCACACGGCAAGCAGCAGGGCACAGAGGCACCGCACAGCGCACTGCGATTTCTGAAGGTGCCCAAGACAAAACTGCCATCCGACATCAAGCTGCAAGACCAGAGCTTTTTTGCGGGCAGCCCCTACTATCATCCGGAGCTGGGAGTTCCGCACACAGGAATGTTGGGCGACCCCGTGCCCTACTCGGTGAGCAACGACAACATGCTGATAGGAATGTTGCTGGGATGCTTCGTGCTGGCTATGATAGCGCTGAGCAAGTCGCTCAACTTCATCATCAGGCAGGCCAAGCACTTCTTCTACATGCCCCGGCGGGCGGCAAACGTCACCGAGACTTCTTACGAAGTGCACTTTCAGTCGTTTCTCGTGCTGCAAACAGCCCTGTTGCTGAGCATGATTTTCTGCATGCTCAAGCCATATACAATAGACGGTATGACTACGGGCAACGCACAGCTCATAGCAACAGGCGTACTGACAGGCATCATCACACTCTATTTTCTGCTGAAGAATATACTCTACAGAGTGGTGAACTGGACCTTCTTCGACCGTAAAAAAAATAAACAATGGATAAAGACATGGCTCTTCCTTACTGCCCTTGAAGGTGTTGTACTGTTTCCTATCACACTCTTGCAGGTTTTCTATAGTTTTCCCCTGTCAACGGTATTGATTGCCACGGGGGTAGTGGTGGGTTTGGTTAAAATACTTGTCTTTTATAAGGAATGGAGCATCTTTTTTAAAGGAAGAACGGCTTTTCTGCAAAATATTTTGTACTTTTGCGCCCTAGAAGCAATGCCACTATTGGCTTTGTTGGGTATTTTGAATATTGCAGGCAACTATTTGAAAGTAATTTTTTAGGGTATCAATGGTAAAAAAAATATTAATATCTCAACCCAGACCTACGAGCGAGAAGTCGCCGTACTTCGAAATTGAAAAACGATATGGCGTGGAATTCGTGTTCAGACCATTCTTTAAGATAGAAGGACTGACCCCAAAGGAGTTCCGCCAGCAAAAAATCAATGTTCTTGACTTTACTGCCGTTGTGTTCACATCACGTCATGCCATTGACAACTACTTCAGGCTGGCCAAGGAAATGCGCATAAACATACCTGAAGAAATGAAATACTTCTGCGTGACAGAGACCATAGCACTCTACATACAGAAGTATGTGCAGTACAGAAAGCGCAAGGTGTTCTTCGGCACAACAGGCAAGATAGAAGACTTGCTGCCCACTATGGTGAAGCATAAGGCTGAGAAATATCTCGTGCCGCTGAGCAGCGTGCACAACGATTCGGTGAAGACGCTCCTCACATCCAAGAAGCTCAACCACAAAGAATGTGTGATGTATCGCACCGTGAGCAACGACTTCACTGACGAAGAGAAGAAGTCATTCGACTACAGCATGCTCATCTTCTCAAGCCCTACAGGCGTGAAAGCTCTGAAGAAGAATTTTCCTGATTTCGAACAAGGCGATATTAAGATAGGCGCATTCGGTCCGGCAACGGCCAAGGAGGTGGAAGCGCAGGGCCTGAAGCTCACGCTCACGGCTCCCTCAAAGGAGTATCCATCCATGACAAGTGCCCTGAATGCTTATCTGAAAGAAAACGAATAAGGCAGCAATGACATCCGCAGCCGAAGCATACACACTGGGCAAGGAAGAGCGGATATGCAGCAAAAAGCTCATTGAAAAGCTCTTTAAAGGGGGTAGAAGCAAATCAATGGTGGCTTACCCCCTAAGAGTGGTGTATGCGCAAAAAGCCGACGACGAGGGCGAAAACGTACCTGCCCAGATGCTGGTGAGCGTTTCCAAGAGGCACTTCAAGCACGCCGTAGACCGCAACAGGGTGAAAAGGCAGGTGAGAGAGGCCTACAGAAAGCATAAGCACACCGTGACGCAAGCCTTGGAAGCAAAGGGCGGAGGGCACCTCATGATGGCCTTTGTTTGGCAAGACAATGCCCTGCACGACACGGCAGAGGTGGAGAGAAAGGTGCAAAACCTGCTGACAAGAATAGCAGAACGGCTATGAAAAGCATCAAGACCATACTGCACAGCGTGTCGCACGCCATAGCCTGGCTCATGGTGCAACCCATCGTGTTCTATCAGAAGTTCATTACGCCCTACACGCCGCCCTCGTGCCGCTTCACGCCCACATGCTCTGAATATGCCCGGCAGGCCATCCTGAAGCACGGACCCATCAAAGGTTTGCTGCTCGCCGTGTGGAGAATACTGCGCTGCAACCCATGGGGCGGCTCGGGCTACGACCCTGTGCCATGAAAAGAACAATCAGAAGAACATTAGAAATTATCATTCAAAGAATATAACATAAAGATTATTTCGATGACAAAGAACTTTGTTGAAGAACTGAAATGGAGAGGCATGCTGGCCCAAATCATGCCGGGTACAGAGGAATATCTGCTCAAGAACGTCACATCAGGCTATCTTGGCACTGACCCTACAGCCGACTCTCTGCATATAGGCCACTTGTGCGGCATCATGATGCTGCGCCACTTCCAGCGCTGCGGACACAAGCCTTACCTGCTGGTGGGCGGCGCTACGGGCATGATAGGCGACCCCTCAGGCAAGAGTCAGGAGCGTAACCTGCTCGATGCCGACACCCTTTACCACAACCAAGAGGCCATCAAGAAGCAAGTTTCACGTTTTCTCGACTTCGACGGAAACGAGCCTAACAAGGCTGAACTGGTGAACAACTACGACTGGATGAAGGACTATAAGTTTCTGGACTTTGTGCGCGACATTGGCAAACACATCACCGTTAACTATATGATGGCCAAGGAGAGCGTGCAGCAGAGGCTTAACGGTACGGCACGCGACGGCTTGTCGTTCACGGAATTTACCTATCAGCTGCTGCAAGGCTACGACTTTCTCTATCAATATCAGCACTACGGCGTGAGACTGCAGCTGGGTGGCAACGACCAGTGGGGCAACATGACCACCGGAACAGAGCTCATCAGGCGCACGCTGGGCAACGAGGCCGAGGCCTTCTGCCTCACCTGCCCGCTCATCACCAAGGCCGACGGCAAGAAGTTCGGCAAGACAGAGAGCGGAAACGTATGGCTCGACAGAAACAGAACCACGCCCTACACCTTCTATCAGTTCTGGCTGAACGTGAGCGATGACGATGCCGAGAAATACATCAAGATATTCACCGACCTCGACAAGGAAACCATCGAGAGTCTGGTAGCCGAGCATAAGCAGGACCCGGGACGCAGATTGCTGCAAAAGAAGCTCGCCGAGGAGGTGACAACCATGGTGCACTCAAAGGAAGACCTGGACATGGCCATCGCCGCCAGCAACATACTCTTTGGCAAGGCTACCAAGGAAAGCCTGGTGAAACTAGACGAGGCTACGCTCAACGATGTGTTCAAGGACGTGCCACACTACACGCTCGACAAAGCTCATCTGGGCGAACCGGCAGTGGATATATTCACGCAAGAGGGCTGGGACATCTTCCCAAGCAAGAGCGAAATGCGCAAGCTGGTGAAGGGTAACGGCGTGAGCCTGAACAAGGAAAAGCTTACTGCCTTCGACAGACCCGTAACAGCCGAAGACCTGATAGACGGTAAGTACTTGCTGATGCAAAGAGGCAAGAAGAACTACTATCTCATCACGGTGAAGTAGTAAATGACATTGGCAATGCGCTTTTTTTGAAACAAAATAGCAAAATTATTTGGTAGTGGCCTGAAAAACCACTACCTTTGCACACAAGATTGTCCCATGGTGTAATGGTAGCACTACAGTTTTTGGTTCTGTCAGTGGTGGTTCGAGTCCGCCTAGGACAACTTTCAGGTGTCATTGGATAACTCCAGTGACACTTTTTTTATGATAACAAAACACAAAATCCTTATAAAAGAATAACCCATAAACATGAAGAACCTTACAAGAAACCTTCTCTCAGCGACTCTGCTGGGCCTTGCTACAGCGGCTGGGGCACAAGATGCCACCTTCAGCTCGTTTAAGTATCAAGGCTGCGACAGCCGGTTCAGCGAGCAGATAGACGCGCACACGCAGTATTACAACCCTATCCTTGCCGGATTTTATCCCGATCCATCGGTATGCAGGGTAAAAGACAGCTACTATCTGGTTAACTCTTCGTTCGCCTTCTTCCCCGGCGTGCCTCTCTTCAAGAGCTCCGATTTGGTGAACTGGAGGCAGGTGGGTAACGTGCTGGACAGAAACTCACAGCTCGACCTGACCCACCAAAAGACGTCGGGAGGCATCTTCGCGCCCGCCATCAGCTACAACAAGCACAACAAAACCTTCTATATGATTACCACGAATGTGGCAAAAGGCAACTTTGTGGTCAAGACGCAAGACCCTGAAAAGGGATGGAGCGAACCTATATTCCTGCCTAAGATAGACGGCATAGACCCCTCGCTGTTCTTCGACGACAAGGGTAACGGCTGGATAGTGCACAACGCGCCCGTCATGGGAGAGGCGGCTTACGAGGGGCAGCGCGCCATACGCCTGCTCAGATATGATGTGAAAGGCGACTCTACCGTGGGCAATCCCATCGAGATAATACGTGGCGGAACGCATGTAGATGAGCATCCCATCTGGATAGAAGGTCCGCATCTCTACAAGCGTGGAGGCTATTACTACCTAATGTGCGCCGAGGGAGGCACAGGATTCAGGCATAGCGAGGTGGTGTTCAGGTCCAAGAACCTCACGAAAGGCTGGCAGGAATGCCCATACAACCCCATACTGACACAACGTTCGGGTATAGACGAGAACCGAAAAAATCCCGTTTCATCGACAGGACACGCTGACCTGGTAGAGGCAAAGGACGGCAGTTGGTGGGCCGTTTTCCTGGGTTGCAGACCCTATGAGGGCGACTATTACAACACGGGGCGCGACACCTACTTACTGCCCGTGACGTGGAAAGACGGCTGGCCCATCATACTTGAGAAGGGACGGGTGCTGCCCAACATAGTAAGAAAGACAGACTTGCAGCCGCTCACGGCCATCGATGTACAGCTGACGGGCAACTTCAGCTATACAGATAACTTCGACAGTCCTAGGCTCGGCACGAGATGGATGTTCCTGCGCAACCCAGCGCCTAACGCCTACAGCACCGGTAAGGGGCTCACATTGCATGCCCTGCCCTATAACCTGTCGCAGAAAGAGCCGCTTTCGGCTATCTTCTGCCGCCAACAGCACACATCGTTCAGCGCTGAAACCACGCTGACCTTCGAACCACGCAGCAGTAAAGACCTAGCCGGAATGGCACTATTACAGAACGAGAGCCATTATTTTGTATTGGGAAAAACTCTGCGCGAGGGTACACCGGTCATCACACTGACGCGCTGCGACGATGAGCCTATCGTCATAGCATCTGCTTTGCTCACATCAGAACACGCTCATGAGCCCGTAAGACTGAAGGTTGAGGGCAACGGAAGATATTACAGTTTCTTCTTTGCTGTGGGCAACGGAGCGTGGCAAACACTTGCTACAGGCGTGGATGCCAGCAACCTCAGCACGAAGAAATCAGGCGGTTTCATCGGCACATGCATCGGCCTTTACGCCACAAGCAACAACTAACGCAGGGCTAAAGCCTACGATCAGCCATCAAAGACTGTAGGCAGAGCACAAGAAAAGTTGATGGAATGGACTTCTTCTATATCAAAGCATGGAACCAATAGCCCAATAAACGAAGCAGACCACCTTCTCATCACATAAGAAAGTGGCCTGCTTCGTTTAACTATACAATAGAAAATATCCGTAGGGCAATGCCCTGTTGCCTAACATGATAAGCTAAGCAAACTCGTCGCCCCGCTTCAGTTTCAGCTCATTCACATATTTTTTGACAAGCGACGATGAGTCTTCGCGCTTGCAAATGAACAGCACATTATCCTTCTCTGCCACGATATAGCCATCCAGCCCGTTGATAACAGCCAGCCTGCCTTTCGGCAGTTTGATGACATTGTTGTGCGCATTCTCAAGCAAAGCCTCTGAATCTATCACCACATTGTCATCCTTCGTCTTGCTCATCGCCTCATAAACGCCATGCCACGTGCCCACGTCGGCCCAGCCAAAGTCGCACTTCTGCACATACACATTATCAGACTTCTCTAATATGCCACTTTCTATCGAGATGTTGGGATAAGCCGGGAAATACTCCTGAATGAAGTTATATTCGTCCTGCAACGTGAAGTTGGGCTTCTTCTTGTCAAAACCCAGCAACACCGAAGGCAGGAAAGAGCGAAGACTCTGCAGCAGATACTGCACATTAGCCAGGAACATTCCCGTATTCCAACACCATTCGCCACTGTCCATGAACATCTGCGCAAACTCACGTTCAGGCTTTTCTATGAAGGCCTTCACCTTATATATATCGTCTTCGCCACTGTGGTTGCCCACCTGTATATAGCCATATCCGGGTTCCGGACGCGTAGGTTTCACGCCCATGGTGAGCACCGTCGCAGAGTGACTCACAAAATCCATGCCCTCAAGCACATTGTGCTGGAAGGCCTCCTCGTTAAGCACGATTTGATCGGAGGGCGAGATAATGATGTTGGCTTGCGGATTGAGGCGCTGAATGCGGTGCGCAGCCCACGCCACACTGGGTGCCGTGTTACGTTGTATGGGCTCTTGCAAAATGTTGTCGGGCGATAATTGCGGCAACTGCTCACTCACTATATTGCCAAAAGCCTTGTCCGTATTGACGAAAATATGGCTGGGTGGTATAAACTTAGCGAAGCGTTCGAAAGTCTGTTGCAGCTGACTCTTCCCCACTCCGAAGAAATCCATAAACTGTTTAGGGTAAGATTGGCGGCTGCATGGCCATAACCTGCGTCCTAACCCACCTGCAAGAATAATGCAATAGTTGTTCTCTTTTATTGTCATTGCCTAAGTAATAGCTTTTGATTATGCACACGAAGTTAGGCAATATTGCTGAGAGCAACAAATATTTTAAGGATTTTCTACTTAATGTTGGTTTCATTTAATGTTTACATTCTTCTATTGTCAGTCTTCGACGTGATAGTTGAAGAAAGAAACATTGGCACTACACGAGTGCCCTATAAAACTACTCTATAATGCGACGAAGACCCCTGTAGATTCGGGAATAATAATGCTCGTCGATATCCGATATGGTGATGCCGTTGCTGCAACTGGCATGTATAAACTTAAAACCACCGTCGTCTTCCACCTCGCATACGATACCCACATGGCCGATGCGCTGTGATGAACCGAAGAAAACAAGGTCGCCCACGTGCACGTCACTGCGATCTACCGACAGCCCCTCACGCCATTGGTCGCGGCTTGAGCGTCCCAGGCGGATGTTGAGCGACTTATATACGTAGCTGGTAAAGCCCGAACAGTCGAAAGAAGAGGGGCCCATGCTGCCTCTGCGGTAGGGACGGCCAAGATATTGACGTGCTTTGTCGATGACCTGATCGCCTGTTACGTTGAAGAGAGCCTCAAACTCTGAGTTCGCCTCATCGAAGGCTGCAAGGTTGGCAGGTCTGGCCAGCTCGTCTGTAGGGTCTGGCTCACCCGCGAAAGAAAAGGTTGGGAGAATGGAAACGAATAATAATAAAAGTGCTATTTTCTTTGCTTTACTCATGCTTTTTATTTGAATTTGATGTAAAGGTACTAAAAAAAAGGCAGTTACGAAAATCACATTTACACTCATTAGGACGAGTGTTAAAAAGAAAAATTCGCTGAAATAGTGTATAAAACACTGTTATTTGGTTATTTACACACTTAACACAAATCAATCGTAACTTCATTTTTTAAGGTTTTTGCGTATTTTTTAAGGCAAAAAGTTTACGTTTATGCATAAAAAGAAGGAAAAAATTCATATTATGAAGCATTTCATATCAAGATGATAAATTATGCTATTTTCAGCCTATAAATCTGATAGTATCTCGCCCGGATTAGCGCCTCAGAGAACGCAAAACCACATGGCCACACCCAACAAAAATGCAAGTCCGATCGTCTGAACTTCCGTCTACCCGCATACAACCCATGCTCTTCACACAGCAGGGAGGCATTCTCGATGCCATACGCACACACAGGGGCAAAACAAAATAGGCACTATTGGCTTGCGAAATAGGCATTATTGGCTTGTAAAAAGCATGGTTTTGCAACGTAAAAGTGCCTATTTGGAACACGGCCTTACACATCACGGAAGGCTGAATGTGCATCACAAGGTACTGAACAATGTGGCGCATCTGCCATAAAATAGTGACAAAAGGCAGAAAACGTTGCAGAAACGAATTTATATTACTATCTTTGTGGCCCATATCAAACCAAATAACACCTTAAAAGTATGAAACAGAAACCAACCATCATTGCTATTTGCGCCTTGGCGGTAGCCTTGGCACCGGCTGCAATGACCATTAACCTCACACCGGTAAGGCCGCAAGGCCACTCGCTGACACCCGCACCCGCCACACCACATGTCACGGTAGTGAAGGCAAAGCCCTACGTGCGCCACGCCATGAAGAGCAAGAGTGGCAGTCTGACGGCCGACTTCACCATGCAAGGTGGGGCAAGCCAGGACACCATCTGGAGCGAAAACTTCGACAAGAGCGACGCGCTCAGCGCATGGACAGCCAATCAGGGCGAAGGTAGTGAGATTACCTTCACGCTGAAAGCCACCACCGGCAAGAAGGCATTCTCGGCCATCGACGCCTCTGACGTACAGTCGCTGCACATCGACGGACCGTATCAGGTTTACAAACGCACCATAGGCACTCTCACCAGCGCCCCCATGAGCGTGACCAGCCAGTCTATGTTCCGCGGTTATGCGTGGGTAAGCCCCACCATGAACGACTATGCCGTGCTGAGCGTTACGGCATCTGATGACGACTTCAGCACGCAGAAAGAGCTATGGAACAGCACTCAGGCCAAGCAAACGGGATGGGCTGCCATAGAGGCTAATCTTGATTCGTTTGCCGGAAAGCAGGTGAAGATACGCCTTACCTACGGTCCCGGCACCGAAGACAACTTTAAGACGGGCGGCTATATGGCCGACTTCTACGTAGACGGGCTCACCGTTACGGGCGCAAGCAGCGTGAGTCAGGTAGAGGTATTGACGGGCGAGCCCGTGAAGCTGGCCAATCTGTCGGGCGACGAGGCCACTTCGTATGAATGGAAATTCCCGGGCGGCACCCCTGCGACATCCACCGAGCGCGATCCCGAGGTGTTTTATACCCTTCCGGGCACTTATGACGTGACGCTGACGGCACGCAACGACACCGACAGCGCCACCATCACACGCCCCGCCTTTGTGAAGGTGAGGGGACAAAAGCCCACGGCAGCCATCACCGCACCGGCACAGTTCCGCTATAACCTGACGGGCGAGCACTTCGTGGCACCGCTGCTTCCCGTGCAGTGGAAGGATGCCTCGACGGGCTATCCCACCAGTTGGACGTGGGGATTCTCCATGGGCGACGACCCCACAACAGGACTGGCCAACATGGTTTACAGCCATGAGCAGAACCCATGGATAAGCTATAACGCGCTGGGAAGCCAGCAGGCCGTGCTCGTAGTGGAGAACGACAGCGGCTCGGTATATACGTACGACAGCTGCTATGTGGCTTACAGCGGCCTGGCCGACAACATCCTGGGCAGCGACAAGGGTGCTACCGTATATGATATGGAGAGCGACGGCACCTTCCCCGGAGCCAACAAACTGGGCGTATCGGCCATTGCCGAGAAGTTCTCGCGCCCCTCACGCCCCATGGAGATTTGGGGTGGCTACGTGCTTTGCACCGAAGCCACGGCCTCAGACATATCCGATCAGGTGCACCCCATCACCTTCAGCATCTGCAAGAGTGAGAACGGCGTGCCCGGAAAGATGCTCGACATGGACTCTTGGACAATACCTGAGCTGGGCTATGCCATCCGCACTGCCAAGGGTATGGTGCAGATAACCTTCAACAAGCCCGTTGTTGTGGATGATGAATTCTTCTTGGTGATAGACGGTCTGCCGCAGAAGAACGACAGTCTGAAGCTGAGCTTTGCCATGACCAACATGCGCAGTGAGGGCAACACACTCTATATGCGCAAGGCCGACGGCACTTGGCGCGAGCTCACCGGCTACTTCCAAGAGGCTCCCGGCGGCCAGGCTTCGCTCTATGCCTTCCTGAATGTGGGGCACAGCGTGATTACTCCGGTGGCTCCCAATGACAAGGGCACGCTCGTGGCAAGCACCGACACCATTCATGCAGGATGCACAGAGGGCATAACCAAGCAGCAGCTGTTCTCTTATCTGGGCTACCGCTATGTGTCGTCGAGCCAGCCCTGGTGTAAGATAACCAACAAGCCCAACGGTCTGACGCTCGACACGCTGAGCATATACTGCGAGGCTCTGCCCGCAGGAGGCGCCATGCGCGAGGCCGTGCTCACCTTAACCGACAGCATAGACACGGTGAAGCTACACGTCATTCAAGACCCTGCCACAGCCATCAGCCGTCCTGCAGCCACTGAAGGCAGGCACAACGTAAGGATATTCAGCCTCGACGGCCGCGAGCAAACGGCATGTCCTAACGGTCTGCAGGGCTTGCCCAAAGGCGTTTACATCGTACGCGACGAGCAAACGGGACAAAGCCGAAAGGTTGTTGTGAGGTAGCCGAGAGGCTGTAGCAGCATAACAGCACCCCGGAAGAGCATTGGACAATAGGCAATAAGGGCGTGGCCACGTAACAAGACGGGCCGCGCCTTTATAATGAATATACGTTAAAGCCATACCTAAAATGAAGGATTTCTAATTGCTTTTGTTTGTTCCGGCAAAAGAAAACACGTAACTTTGCACACAATGAACAAGTTGCTGCGTAAAAGACGCGTCGCTGCATGGGTGCTGCTGGCCGTGTTTCTGCCCATGCTCTTACTGGCTTCGGCTCATCGTCATGAGCCGCAGGCCAGCCAGGATGTTACGTGTTACGCCTGCTTGCATCATCTTCCGCACAGCGGCCACCTCTCGGCCAACTCGGCAACAGGCCTCAGCTGTGTGCTGTGCCACTTCCTGTCATTGCCTTATGTGGCCGCCATCGTCTTGGCTGCCATCGTCTTTTTGGGCACCTCACTGCCCTTGGCAGTGCGCCAGGCACCGGCCAGCACCAGCGCAAGCCATGCCTCCATCACCCTGAGAGGCCCACCATGCCTATAGCATAAGCAACACCACCCCACTCTACACCTTTTTTCTTATTCAACAAAACAAAGCTATAAGCATGAAAAAAATATATTTCATCATGTTTCTGATAGCATTGTGTCTGTGCGTGAAGGCTGAGCCCGTCATGCCCAAGGCATCGCTTTCAGGACACATAACAGATGCAACAGACGGCAGCCCACTCATCGGCGTGACCGTGATGATACCCGAATTGTCTACCGGAACGGTGACCGACACCACCGGCTATTACGCCTTCAGCAACCTGCCCAAGAAGGTGCTCACCCTGCAGGTGAGCTATCTGGGACACCAGACCATTATATATAAGGTGGACCTGAACACCCGGCAGCGCGCCGACTTTGTGATGAAGGAGGCCAACGCACAGCTCAACGAGGTGGTGGTGACAGGCCTTTCGGGCAAGAGTCTGCTGAAGGATTCGCCCGTGCCTATATCGTATGTGAGTGCGGCCACGCTCTCTACAACAGCCTCAACCAATATCATCGACGCGCTGAGCCACCAGCCCGGCATATCACAGATAACCACCGGAGGCGGCATATCCAAGCCCGTGATACGCGGATTGGGCTTCAACAGACTTGTCGTGGTAGACGACGGCATACGCCAGGAGGGCAACCAATGGGGCGACGAGCACGGCATTGAGGTGGATGCCAATAGCGTGCACGATGCCGAAGTCATCAAAGGGCCGGCCTCTCTCATGTATGGCTCAGACGCTTTGGCAGGTGTCATCGTACTGCATGGCTTTCCGCCCATGGCAAGAAACACCTCTGAGGGCGACCTCACAGCCGAGTATCAGAGCAACCAGGGGCTCTTTGGCTACTCAGCTGACTTCCGTGGCAACCGCAACGGCTGGGTATGGAACGGCAGATGGTCGCAGAAGCTGGCTCACGACTATCATAACGCAGCCGACAACTATGTGGTGGGCTCGCGGTTTAGCGAACAAGCGGCGCAAGCCATGGCCGGACTGAACGGTAACTGGGGCTACAGCCACTGGCTGCTGAGCTATTATCACCTCACGCCGGGCATGGCAGAGGGCGACCGTTCAGACGACGCGGGTAGCTATGGCAAGGCGTTGCCCTTCCAGCAGATACATCATTACAAGGTGGTGACCGACCATTCGCTCTTCTTGGGCAACGGTACGCTGCAAGCCATCGTGGGCTATCAGCAGAACAGAAGGCAGGAATATGAGGAGAGCAAGGACGCTCCGGGACTGGACATGCAGCTGCATACCATCAACTACGATGTGAAGTATGCCCTGCGCAACACACAAGGCTGGCAGGCCACAGCGGGCATTAACGGCATGTGGCAGCGCAACCTGAACCGTGGCTCGGAGTATCTCATCCCCGGTTATCAGCTCTTCGACGCCGGCATCTTCGCCACGTCGGGTTATAAGACGGGTGACTGGAGGTTCTCAGGAGGCTTGCGCGTAGACCACCGGCACATACATGGCTTTGCGCAAGACGATGTTTTCAGCACGCTGAGCCGCTCGTTCACCAGCGTGTCGGGCAGCGTGGGAATGGTATTTGCGCCCAATGAGCACACCAACCTGCGCCTGAATGTGGCCCGGGGCTTCCGTTCGCCCAACCTAAGCGAGCTGGCCAGCAACGGCGTGCACGAGGGTACGCAGCAGTATATGCTGGGCAACGGCGCGCTGAGTGCCGAGCACAGTTGGCAGGCTGATGCCGGATGGGACTACACGTCGGCCATGCTCACCACGCAGTTGCAGGTGTTTGCCAACTTCATAGACAACTATATATACGCCAGCCGCGTGGCTGGAGCTGAGCAAGAGGGCGTTCCCGTGTACCAATATACGCAGGGCGACGCCCGACTGCTGGGCGGTGAGGCGCTCATAGACTTCCATCCGGTGGAGCAACTGCACTTTCAGAACTCCTTTTCTTACGTCAACAGCGTGCAGCTGCACCAGCCCCGAGAGGCCAAATACCTGCCTTACACGCCCGCGCCAAGGTGGAACAGCGAGCTGAGGTATATATTCATACGCGACGGCCAGACCCTTGACAACACCTTCATGGCACTGTCTGCAGAGTGCAACCTAAGGCAGAACCACTTCTATGCACTCAACAACACCGAGACGGCTACGCCTTCCTACACCTTATTAAATATATCGGCAGGCACCGAAATCAAGTGGAAGCGACGCAAGCGGGCTGCCATTGTCCTTACGGCAGAGAACATAACCGACCGCGTTTATCAGAGTCATCTGAGCCGACTGAAGTACATCGGCGGCGTGAACCCTGCCAACAACCGCTCCGGACTGTTCAACATGGGGCGCAACATCACGGCAAAAGTAACCTTCTATCTGCCCTGACAAGAAGTCAAGAGCAGCACGACGAGACCGCAAGACGCACGCAGAGGCATCTTGCGGCCTTTGTGTAGACAGGCGCTATACATGAGGCCAACGGCGCTAACACACTAAGCGCGCAGGTTCGGACCGGCCTAGTAAGGGGCGTATTAGCCATATTTAATATAGCATTAAGTTTTTTTTATTCTGCATATAGACGTAATAAGCTCATTAGGAGTAACTTTGCAGCCGATTAAGACCCCATTGCCTGCATGGCGGAACTACAAACCACGAGCAAGCGCAATGGCACGGCCGAGACACAACCGCGCAAAGGAAAAAGGTAAAAGAATGTTTCAGGACAGCAGGGGCAAGGGCCTTTGATGCCACAAAAAAGAGAAAGCAGTTTTAGTATTATGGTCAAACAAGTATTCCAGTCAGACTCCCGCAAGCGCTGGACCCGATTTAAGTGGACACTGAGAGTATTCTTATCTCTCCTCGCCCTGTTGTTACTCGTGTTCCTAACCATGTTTGCTTTGGAGCACAGCCCGGGCGGAACGTTCCCTCACGACTATCGTGCCGTGCTCTCGGCACAAAAGCCTTTCATGAAGGAAAACCGCTATTCACAACTTTACAAGACCTTCCGCGACGCGTTTTCTGAAAAGAAAATGCACTCCAACTATGCCGCCGCCTACTCGGCCAAGCACCGGTTCGTGGGTAAGAGCGACAACGTAACGATGAAATATATGAGCGAATGGCGCAACCCTAAGATGGGTATACGCTCGGCATGGTACGTCAACTGGGACGCAAGGTCGTTTCTCTCGCTCAAGCAGAACATGCGAAACCTGAACCTGGTGATACCCGAATGGCTCTTCATCAACCCCAAGACCGACCGGCTGGAAGTGCAGATAGACAAGAAGGCACTGCACCTGCTCAGACGATACCGTATGCCCGTCATGCCCATGCTCACCAACAACTATGGCGACGCGTTCCGTCCCGAGGCCATAGGGCGCATCATGAACGATGCCAAGAAGCGTAAGGCATTTATCAAGGAGCTCACCGACGTGTGCCGGAAGAACCACTTCCAGGGCATCAACCTCGACCTTGAGGAACTGAACATCAGCGAAAACGAACAGCTGACAGGCTTTGTCAGAGAGACGGCACAGGCTTTTCACAAGCTGGGCATGTATGTTACGCAAGACGTGGCGCCCTTCAACGAAGACTATGACGTGGTGAACCTGGCCAAAAGTGATGATTACATCTTCCTCATGGCCTATGATGAGCACAACGCTGAGAGCCAGCCCGGCGACATAGCATCACAACAATTCGTGGAGAAAGCCACCGACTGGGCCGCCCGCGTGGTGCCTAACGACAAGCTGGTGCTGGGTCTCGCTGCCTACGGATACGACTGGACGAAGGCCGACGGAGGCCAGACCGTGTCGTTCGACCAGGCTGTAGCCGCGGCCAACGACGCGCAAGAAACCATCAACTTTGATGATAACACCTACAACCTCAACTTCACTTACGATGACGACTACGGCGTTACGCACACCGTGTACATGACCGATGCCGCCACGCTCTTCAACACCATGCGCTTCGGCACGGAGTATCACCTTGCCGGCTTCGGCCTCTGGCGCCTCGGCACGGAGGATCACAGAATGTGGAGATACTATGGCAAGGACCTCTCGTGGGAACAGGTGAAGGGCTGGAACATGCGCAAGATGATGCAGCTCACGGGCACCGACGACGTAAACTTCATAGGCACAGGCGAGGTACTCAACGTTGAGACGGAGCCAAAGCCCGGCATCGTAAACATATCTATGGACAACGACGACCAGCTCATAGCCGAAGAAAACTATAAGAAGCTGCCCGACACCTACACCATAAGAAAGTTTGGCCACGCCAACGACAAGGAATTGCTGCTCACCTTTGATGATGGGCCCGACGAGAGATGGACTCCCACCGTGCTCAAGACACTGAAGAAGTATAACGTTCCGGCTGCTTTCTTCATGGTAGGACTGCAGATGGAGAAGAACCTGCCGCTGGTTAAGAAGGTGTATGACGAGGGTTACACCATCGGTAACCACACCTTCACCCACCACAACATGATAGAAAACTCGGAGATGCGCACCTACGCCGAACTCAAGCTCACGCGTATGCTGCTCGAAAGCATCACCGGGCACAGCACGCTATTGTTCCGCGCGCCCTATAATGCCGATGCCGATCCTACGCAAGCCGAGGAGATTGAGCCTATGATACTGGCCAGCAGGCGCAACTATCTCTTCGTGGGCGAGTCGATAGACCCCGACGACTGGCAGCCCGGCATAACGGCCGAAACCATATACAAGCGCGTCATCGACGGCGTGCACCATGGTTATGGGCACATCATCTTGCTGCATGACGCGGGCGGAGTGACGCGCAAGCCCACCATAACAGCCCTGCCACGCATCATAGAGACCCTGCAGAAAGAGGGCTACCACTTCATCTCGCTCGAGCAGTATATGGGGTCGGGACGCGAAAGGCTCATGCCGCCTGTGCCAAAGGATGAAACTTACCTGGCCCTGCAGGCCAACCTCACGCTGGCCGAGCTTATCTACCACGCCGGCGACTTCCTGGCTGCGCTCTTTGTGGTGTTCCTGGTGCTGGGATTTGTGCGCCTAGCCTTCATGTATGTGCTCATGATACGCGAAAAGAGGCGTGAGTCTAAGCGCCACTATGAGCCGATGACCAAGGCTAACGCGCCGAGACTCACCGTCATAGTGCCGGCCTACAACGAGCAGGTGAACATAGTGCGCACCATCAAGAGCCTGCTGGCGCAAGACTATCCGGCCCTGCACATCAACGTGGTAGACGATGGCAGCAAGGACAACACCCTGCAAGTGGTGCGCCAGGCCTACGCCGACAACCCGCGCGTAACCATCATCGCCAAGGCCAACGGAGGCAAGGCATCGGCCCTGAACGAGGGTATCAGGCAGGCCGACACCGACTTCATCGTGTGCATAGATGCCGACACACAGTTGCGACCCGATGCCGTGACAAGGCTCATGCAGCACTTCATGGCCGACAAGCAAGGACGCATAGGGGCCGTGGCAGGCAATGTGAAGGTGGGCAACCAGCGCAACATGCTCACCAGATGGCAGGCCATAGAGTACACCACCAGCCAGAACTTCGACCGCATGGCCTACTCCAACATCAACGCCATCACCGTGGTGCCGGGCGCCATAGGGGCCTTCAGAAAGAAAGCCATAGAGGATGCGGGCGGATTTATGACCGACACGCTGGCCGAAGACTGCGACCTCACCATGCGCATCATAGAGCATGGCTATGTGATAGAGAACGAAAACTATGCCGTGGCCGTGACGGAGGCACCTGAAAACGTGCGACAGTTTGTCAAGCAAAGGGTGCGCTGGTGCTTCGGCGTGATGCAAACATTCTGGAAACACCGCGGTAATCTCTTCAATCCCAAGCAGAAAGGAATGGGTCTCTGGGCGCTTCCCAACATGCTCATCTACCAATACATCATACCCACCTTCTCGCCCTTGGCCGACATTCTCATGCTGCTGGGCATCTGTACGGGCAACGGAATGCAGATATTAGTCTACTATCTGCTGTTCCTCATAGTAGATGCCAGCGTGTCTATCATGGCCTATCTGTTTGAGAAAGAGCCGCTGTGGGTGCTACTCTGGATTATTCCGCAGCGCTTCTTCTACCGTTGGATCATGTATTACGTGCTCTTCCGTAGCTACATCAAGGCCATTAAGGGTGAGCTGCAATCGTGGGGCGTGCTGAAGCGAACGGGCAACGTGAGACTCAACTAAGCCCCTTGCTCCACAGGACAGACGCACATCCAAGCATTGGCCGTGCCTTGTGCTGGCCACAATCAGCGTTCGCCAATCGATTGTAATCATTAACGGATGCATAAAGAAATTGAAGTGGTTGTAGTGGCCGTGCCTTGTGCCGGCCACAATCAGCGTTCGCCAATCGATTGTAATCATTAACGGATGTATAAAGAAATTGAAGCGGTTGTAGCGGCCGTGCCTTGTGCCGGCCACAATCAGCGTTCGCCAATCGATTGTAATCATTAACGGATATATAAAGAAATTGAAGCGGTTGTAGTGGCCGTGCCTTGTGCCGGCCTCGCAACAAACAAGCAACCAACGAATATCTAACGAACATATACACGTCGCACCAACGTTTATCCACTGCAGGGTGCGGCCCTTTGTGGTTGTCCGCATCCTTGTACAGCAACCACACAGCATCAATCATCACGCACCTTTGCCACTCCTTGCGGACGCACCACGGTGCATCCCTACTCGTTGAGTGCTATTTGATTGCGATAAAAGTAGGGACGATTCGTGGATCGTCCCCAAGCTGATATCTTCTAACTATATTTCCGCGCCGAAGCTTAGAGCAATCCCAGCGTGTGCAGCTTGCCCTTGATGACCTCTACGCCACCCTTCACGTTGCTCTCTATGTTGAGCGGCATCACTGGGTCGTGCAGCGACATGCGCAGCAAGAGCCATCCCTGCTCGTCGGCATTGCCGCAGCTCACCCTGATGCCCTCGTAGTTGGGGCTCACCAGGCTCCATCCCGGCACGGCAGCCATCTTGTCTTTCATATCGGCCAGCACACGCTCGCCTTGCGCCTTGAAGTCTTTCTCGGTGAGCTTGAGCCTGATCTCAGCGCTCTCTACGGGCTGCCGAAGGTCTGCGATGAGGTCTTGCAGCTGCTTGCCCTGCGCCTTCAGCTTGGCGGCATCCACCAGAAGCTTGGCCACGAGATAGGCCCCGTCGTCCAGGAAATAGTTCTCCCGCAGGGCAGCATGGCCCGATGTCTCTATGGCAAGCCAGCATTCCTCGCCCTCATGGTTGAGCCGTATGCCCTCGTTGATAACGTTCTTATAGCCGCGCTTGAAGCGGTGATGCTTGCCTCCGCGACTCGCTATGAAGGCTGCAAGGCCATCAGAGGTAACCGAGTCGGTGACGACGGTAGAACCGGGATGCTCACGTAGTATGACGGCAGCGATGAGCGCGATGAGCGCATTGCGGTTGATAGGGTCGCCGGCAGCGTCTACGATGGCCGAGCGATCTACGTCGGTGTCGAAGATAATGCCCAGGTCGGCATGGCTGTTCACCACAGCCTGGCACACAGCCTGCATGGCTTTCTTGTCCTCCGGGTTGGGTATGTGATTGGGAAAACGGCCGTCGGGCTCCAGAAACTGGCTGCCCTCGGTGTCAGCACCCAGGTTGCGCAGAATCTGTTCAAAGAATCCGCCGTCGCCGTTGCCGGCATCTACCACGATGTGCATGCCCTTGAGAGGCTCTGCAGTGGCCGCTGCACCCACACCCCGGCGTATGTAGTCCTCCAAGTGGCGGGCATAACGGGTCATGAAATCAGCGGTTTCATAACCGCCCACAGCCTCAGCCTGATGATAAGCACCCTGCTCGGCAATGTCCAGCAAGGTGGCTATGTCGCCCTTGTCAAGTCCGCCCTTCGGCGTGAAAAACTTCAGTCCGTTGCGGTTAAAAGGCAGATGACTGGCCGTAACCATCACACTGGCCGCCACGTTCAGCTCCTTGTCTACCGTCGTCATAAACATAGCGGGCGTAGAAGCCAGACCACAGCTCACCACAGTAGCACCCGCCTTGCGTGCGCCGTTGGCAAAAGCCAGGCTGAGCGAGGGCCCGGAGAGACGGCAGTCAGTGCCTATGGCGATGCGCAGCTCACCCTCGGCGCCCTTCCGGCGGAGCCACTCCACAAAGCTGAGACCCAGTATGCGGGCCACCTCATCGGTGAGATTCACTTGTTCGCCCGGCACGCCTTCGAGTGCCACGCCCCGGATGTCGGAGCCGTTTTGCAGTTTTTTCCAATCCATTGTCATCATCATTATATCGTTGAAGTAATAGGTTTTACGTGATGCAAAGTTAATAAATTACGCTTAAAAAGCCGACCAAGGCAAGGCAAAATAACTAAATTTTCACATCGCAAATCCTCCACTGTCTGGACAAACAGGTTACACCAGCCTAAGGAGGGGCCCCGTCCTGGTGCCCGCTTTTCAATGTCCACCCACCGCACAATCGTCGAACATCCTAATCACACTCAAGTAGGGACGCTCGTTCGAGCGTCCGCACCAAACCATCGCCAGTTGTAGTGGCCGTGCCTTGTGCCAGCCTCGCACCAGTCATCCCACAAGCCGTAGGGACGCTCCTTGGAGCGTCCGCTACCGTCGTACAAACGAATGATTATCATTAGGTTATGTTTATCAACGTACGTCAACGACCGAATACGGT
>SAMEA3663095__coassemble_1247_pt1 | contig 19025 bp, 13 predicted proteins | sample SAMEA3663095__metabat2_high_PE_003 | metagenome-assembled genome bin SAMEA3663095 (sample SAMEA3663095) | pig gut metagenome | biome: pig gut; feature: pig-associated habitat; material: faeces | place: France | collected 2012
ATAATTGGCTTTGCAGCTTGCGTTATCGCTACAAATTAATCGAAAATTCAGATTGTTATATATGGCACTCTTGTTATGCAACAATGTTTGTGCAAAGGATGACTTTTTATAGATAGATTGTAAAAAACTTGCCTTATAAACTTGTAAAATTAAAGAAGTTGTTGTATCTTTGTGACCTAATAGTTAACTGTTTTATCAACCAAATCTAGAATTTTTATGGATAGAATTTACCGCTTAGTCTTAGGGCTGTGTTGTGTTCTTTTCGGCTTACAAGCACGAGCGCAACAAACCACTATCGCCACTTCACTACCGTATGGCGAGACTTTGGAGTTTAATGTAGAGCTTGCCGACGGGCAAGACTCGGTTTATGTGGACTGGGGAGACGGCCAGCGCAAAAGCTATAAAGATGCCAAGCAGTTTTGGCTTACCAACACTTGGGTGCACGGCAAACTGCTGGGTGACACCATAACCATGTATGGTGGCATCAAAAGAATAGACATTGACCACGACTCGGTGACGGTGTTGCAGTTTGCAAACCAGCCCAATCTGAAGAAGATATATGCCAGTCATAACAAGCTGACCAATGATGGGCTCGACCTGTCAGGCTGTCCTAACGTTGAGATATTGGACTTGGCGTATAACAATATCCTGAACCTTAACCTGCTGCAATTTGGCAGTCTGCAGTCGTTTACGGTAAACCACAACCCCGAATTCAACACGGCGGTGTTTGCAAGTGGCAACACCAACCTTGTTAATATCGAGATGAACGACTGCGATGTGGTGCACTTCTATCCGGTTAAGCTGCCTAATTTGCGTTCGCTCAACATCATGAACGGTTCGCTAATGGATATAGACTTGGCAGACAATTATCCTAATTTACAGACGCTTCGCCTGAGTGGAAATACTTACCTTGAGAGTGTTGACCTGACAAGTATGCCCCTTTTGGAGACAATATCCCTGTCGAGGACGGCTGTCAAAGAAATCAACATCTCAAAGAACCCTAATCTCACCACAATAGAAGTATCACATACGGGCATCAGCAAGCTTAATGTGAGTGGCTGCCGCGACCTGATGTCTATCTCGGCTACGGGTTGTCCTATCTCAAAACTGGATGTCAGAGGGCTGAAGAACCTGAAATATATCTATGTAGACAGCACCAATATCAGCCGACTTGACCTAAGTGACAAGATGTTTGTACGCAACGTGAACGTCAGAAACACCAACATCGAATTCCTCGATATGCATAATGGCATCGGCTACAACACGCTTAAGTCTATCGATATGCGCGATTGCAAGAACATGACTGCCCAAACTCTAAACTTCACCTTTGATGCTATGCCGCCTCATGAGGGCGAGTCGTGGAGCAAAAACGTGTTCATCGCAGGCAGCAACGGCGAACATTCAAAGACTGATATGCTCGAGTATGATGCCAATAACTATTATATTTGCGATGTAGAGGGCGATGGTACGGCCTCTATGGACTCTATTGCCATCGTTCCGCAGACTGTTACGGGAGGCACATATACACTGGAGCAGGAAGGAACATCTACCGATAAGGACGCTGAAGGCAATTACTTCCCCTTCCGCCCCATATCTTCTTCGCTCAACGTTATGCCCGGTTATCCTATCAAGGTGAGGGCAGTGGCCGACGAAGGTTATGTCTTTGAGGGTGTTGAAGTGAACGGAAAGTTCTATGATGACTCACTCTTTGTGGTGTCAACAGCAGGCGCTACTGTTAAACCTATATTCAAAAAGGATGCTGAGGGAGGCGTTATCGTGCTCACAGTGCCTACTGGAGCTCCGCAGCAATACTTCCTTGCAGCCGATGACCCTAACACTACCATCACCGTAGACTGGGGCGACGGCATGCCTGAAACTTACACACTGGGCACCAATCACAAGGCCATAGTGAATGAAAATGGTACGCAAGGCACTACCGTAACCATCAAGGGAGCCGTTACCTATGCCGACTTCTCAAGTTATCCGGGCTTCGGTACGGACAACCAAATCACCGCAATAGACATCTCAAAGAACGAAAATCTGCGCGGATTGATTACGTATATGAATGAGATAGATACCCTTGATGTGAGCAACCAGCCTAACCTGGAGGAGCTTGACTGCTCTTACTGCGAGCTGGACGCCCTCGACGTGAGCCATAACACCAAGCTGACAAGCCTGAAGGCTTATGGCAACTATATCGACAACATCGACGTTACGTTGCTTCCGCAGCTGCAAGAGCTCGACCTGAAAGGCAATATGCTGGAGACAATAGACCTGAGCAAGAATACCAAGCTCGTGGAACTCTCACTGCAAAACAACGAGCTGAAGAATGTTGACGTGAGCATGCTGCCTCTCTTAATGGAGCTTAGCTTGCAAGGAAACAAGCTCACTGAGCTGAACCTGAGCAACAACAAGCTGCTTGACGAGTTGAATGTTTCTGACAATAGTCTCACTTCTCTCGACCTCTCTGCCAACACTTCGCTCTCCAGCCTCATCGCTGGTGGCAACCCATTGGATATGCTTGACCTGAGCCATAACAGGATGTTAAACTACATCAATGTGTCTAAGAATGGCTGGGATGCATGTACGCTCAACGACTTCTATTATCTTTTGCCTGAATATCCCGCTGATGTGCAGTTGGGAGAAAATGAAGAGAAGTTGCGCTTACGCGTTATCGGAAACTCTTCTTCCACACGTCCTGCCAACCAGGCAAGCAAGGCTGAGTCGGTCATAGCAACGGGCAAAGGTTGGGCAATCGACCAGAAGGGCGACGGCACAGGCTGTGATATGGCCTACGTAACCTTGCTGCCGGTTGAAAACGGCACCGTAACCATGCAGACAGCAGACGGTGTTGAGGTGGCCAGTGGCACCAAGGTGGCCAAGAACACTGTTGTGAAGGTAACGGCAACACCGGCATCAGGCTATGCGCTGGCTTCGGTGAAGGCTAACGGAAAGGTGGCTGCCAACAACCAATTCACCGTTACCGCTGCTACCGAAGTGCTCGTTCAGTTTACCATCTCTACCCGTATTGAGGGCGTAGGTACCCAAACTCTGAGCGTGGAAAGCGGCAAGGGCGAGCTTCGTTTCAACACAGAAAGCTCAGCAAACGTAGCTGTTTACACACTCTCTGGTGCACAAGTGTATGCCGGAACAGTGTCTGGCAGTCAGGCTATCAGCCTAAAGCCGGGCGTATATGTAGTGACTGTGGGCGACGTACAGCGTAAGATGCTCGTCAAATAGCAAGTGTTTAAGCTTCCATGAAGCTTAAATTATATAAAGGGAGCGGATCATCGGTCTGCTCCCTTTCCTCTTTTTTTAGTCTTCATATCCGATGATCACCAACCTTATCTTTCGTTAGAAAAGCCTTGTTCAGACGATAATAGCCAAACACTTTCAAACGCCATAAACAGGCCAATAGCCACCTTCTAGCATCTTTTCAGGGTCTGAAAGTCAGTATATTGATGAAAAATTTTGATTTTTTTAATCTTTCTTTTGCATTTTCAGATTAATGTATTACCTTTGCAGTGGCTTTCAAAATGGAAGCTAAGGGGTGCTATGTGAGCCTCTTTTGTTGGCTGAAAGGCTAACAAAGGGCTTTTTGCATGGCTGAGATTACACCCATGAACCTGATCCGGGTAATGCCGGCGTAGGAACATTCCCCCTTTACGTTTGTTATATAGCACCGCCATTCTTACTCAATAGGGAGGTGGAGGATGCTTTTAATTAAGGTAAAACAACTCATGAAAAGAATTGTTTTTGTTGCTGCGGCACTCTCAAGTGTAGCCGGAGCCAACGCGCAAGTAGACACGCTTGCCACCCAACAACTGCAAGAGGTTGTGGTAAAAGGTGTTAGGGCCGATAAGAACGCGCCTTTCGCCGTGTCGAACATTAAGAAAAACGAACTGCAAAAGTTCTCAAAGACGGGCATGGAGATGCCCTTCCTGCTGGCTCAAACGCCCGGTGTGCTGGCATGGAGTGAGAATGGTCTGGGCACAGGGACCACCTACATGCGTATTCGTGGAGCCGCCGGCTCGCGCATAAACGTTACGCTAGACGGTGTGTCGCTCAACTCGCCGGAAGATCAAACCGTGTTCTGGGCGAACATGAACAGCTATGCTGCCCTCATGAACAGCGTGCAGGTGCAGCGTGGCATAGGCACTTCTACCAATGGCGACGGTGCGTTTGGCGGTTCCATAGCCCTGCAAACGGCCGCCCCTTCGCTCAAACCATCGCTCGAGCTGACCGGTTCTTACGGCTCATACAATACTTATAATGTCGGTGCAAACTTCTCTACGGGCTTGCTCTTCAACCATCTAGTGTTCGACGGTGCCTATCATGAGACATCCACTGATGGCTATATTCACGGCACCGACGGCCGTTCGGGCTCTTATTATGGCGGACTTACGTGGTATGATGACAAGTTCATGCTGAGCTATAAGAACATTGGCAACTTCGAAAAGACGGGTCAGGCGTGGAACGGAGTCATCACCGGAAACGACGATCTGAGCCTTTACGACGGCACATTCGGCGCAAAGACGGGCATCACATCTTATAAAGACCTTTACGATAAGGGTCTGGGCAAGTATAATACCCTATACGAACAGCTCGTTTGGAACGACAAAGGTGATGACTTTGCTACCGATGCCAACGGCAATTATATCACTCAACGCTACGTAATGCGCGATGGAAGCTATTGGAAAAGAACCACCGACAACTTCTATCAGAACCATAATATCCTCTCGGCAGTGTGGCGCCCGACCGACCATTGGAGCCATAACTTTACCTTGCATTACAATTATGGCTTTGGCTACTACAACGAATTCAAACCCAACTACAAGTTTTCTAAGTTCGGACTGACCTTTAAGGACAGCGAAGGAAACACTGTAAAGCGCTCCGATTTCATCAGAAAGAAAGGATTATCACAACATACTTACGGCATCATATATAACATTAATTACAAAGACGAGCACTGGAATGTCATCGGTGGGCTTAACATCCAGCAGTTCAGGGGCAGCCATTTCGGCCGACTCACTTACATCAAGAACGAGGAGGCTGACGCGCTCTTCCGTCCCAACGGCCGCGATTATACCTACTATGACTCAGATGCTCGCAAGTTCGACTACAGCGGTTTCTTCAAGGCCAATTATCATTTCGGCCAGTATTGGAACGCCTTTGCCGACCTGCAATACCGCTACGTGGAGTATAAAACCGACGGTATCAACGACAAGTTCTACAGCATTGACAAGGGATATACCAACCAGCGACTCGACATACGCGAGCGTTACAACTTTGTAAACCCCAAAGCCGGCATCAGCTTCGCTAAGGATGGGCATAAGGCTTATGCCTCTATTGCTTACGCCAACCGCGAACCTGAGCGCAACAACTTCACCGATAACGGCAGCTACCCGGCTCCTACGCCTGAGCGTCTGATGGATCTTGAGGCCGGATATATGTATCATGGCTCCAACTGGTATGCCGGAGTGAACCTCTATTACATGGATTATACCAACCAGTTTGTACAGACCGGCGCACATTCTGACATAGGTGAGAACCTCACCACCAACATCAAGTCGAGCTATCGTATGGGCGCTGAGATAGAGGCAGGATGGAGTCCGCTTACTTTCCTGTCATTCTCAGGCAACGCAGCCCTTAGTCGCAACCGCATAAAAGACTTCGATGAGATGGCAAGCGTAGACTGGGAAGACTCTTATCGCAAGATACATTACAGCAGTTCTACGCTGGCTTTCTCGCCCTCAGCCATCCTTAACGGCTTCGCCAACTTCCATTTCAAGGGCTTGGAGGCCGTTTGGCACACCAACTTTGTGAGCCGTCAGTATCTTGATAACACCGAGTGCAGAATGCGTTCACTGCCCAGTTACAGTCAGACCGACTTCAATCTGAGTTACACCCTCAACCTTTCTAAGCGCGTGGCAGGGCTCCGTCAGATAGTATTCGGCGCACAACTCAACAACATCTTCGACCGCCATTACGCAAGTAGCGGATGGGTTTATGACACCATTTTGGACAACGACGGCCATCCCAACAGCAACCGTTACACCGAAATAGGCTACATTCCCATGGCTGGATTTACCGCTATGGGCAACATCACCCTGCGCTTCTAAGCATTATGCAGCAGTTTTTATCTGATCACTGGCTAGATATTCTTGGTACGATAACAGGTTTAGTGTATATCTACCAAGAGTATAAAGCCAGTATATACTTATGGTTGACAGGCATCATCATGCCTGTCATCTATATTTTTGTCTACCTCGACGCACATCTCTATGCCGACTTCGGCATGCAAGTGTACTATGTCTTGGCGGCCGTTTACGGCTTTCTGACTTGGCAGTGGAATAAGTTTATGAAGAAAGGAGATGGCAGCCGGCACACCGAGGAGCTGCCCATCACCCACATGCCCCTGCGCGCCGTCATTCCCGCCGTGGCCGTCTTCCTCGTTATGTGGGTAGGCATTTATTACATACTCATTCTTTTCACCAATTCCACGGTGCCTGTGCTCGACTCCTTTGGCAATGCCCTGAGCATCATCGGACTGTGGGCTCTGGCCCGCAAGTATGTGGAGCAGTGGCTTATCTGGATTGTTGCCGACATCGAGCTCAGTGCCTTATACGTTTATAAAGACATACCGTTTACCGCTATGCTCTATGCCCTCTACGTTGTGATTGCCGTAGCCGGATATAGAAAATGGATACAAATCATGAAGAAGGAGAAGCTTACCGCATGACCCGATATGAACTCTTAACCCCCCAAACACATTTTGATGCCGTCATACTGGCCAACGGCACCTTTCCCACACATGCCCTTCCGCTCGGTCTGCTCCATCAGGCTAAGCATGTTTTTTGTTGCGATGGAGCCATAACAGAGCTCTCCCGGCACACCGACATAGTGCCTGATGCCATTGTGGGCGACTGCGACTCGCTATCGCCGGAGATGCAGCAGAGCTATGCTTCCATCATACATCATGTGAGCGAGCAAGACTATAACGACCTGACTAAGGCCACACGCTACGCCCTCTTTGCCTTGGGCAACAAATCAAATCGTACCTTCTGCTATCTTGGAGTCACGGGCAAGCGTGAGGATCACACGCTGGGCAACATCTCCCTTTTGGCATATTATTACCAAGAACTGGGTGTTCAACCCTTTATGGTATCAGATTACGGTTACTTTATTGTTGCTCATGGCGACAGCCTCTTCTGCTGTCAGAAAGGTCAGGAGTTCAGTGTTTTCAACATAAGTTGCTCACATCTCTCTTCCGAAGGGCTGCGCTGGCAGCTCTATCCCTTCACGTCGCTGTGGCAAGGCACGCTCAACCAGACACTTGGCAGCGAGGTAAACATCAGTGGCGACGGCCTTTACGCCGTCTATCTGCCTTTTACCTGATTCGTACCTATGCCGTACTCTCGCCACAGATAAGACCTCTTGCGAACCCTGTCGATTGCGCCTTCTCCTCTCAGAACGGCGGTCTTGTGCCCACATGTCAGTATTCTGTTCATCCTGTTTTTCTGTGTTGATGAGGCGGAAGAAATATCCTTCAAAAACCAAATAGGTGCTTTCGCCTTGTAAAAACGGCCTTTTTACCTCACGAAATAGGCCTTTTTGCATCGCAAAATGGGCACTTTTGCAAAGCCTATTATTATGTTTAGCTATCTTGTTGATTATTAATTGGTTACAGGATATACGTTTCTTTGCATCTAACCCCGGGTTCTCACCCGGCAAATGGATGAAAAAGGATGCGCTGATGTGGCTGTAATACCATCATTTTTGCATTTTGCCAAGCGCTTATACATCTACGAAAGCATCCTAATAACTTTATGAAAGGCGTAGCGAGAGCTCACAATCATTCCCCAATATGCACATATTTTCACTTTTTTTGTCTTTGTCTGCATTTACAACTTGAAATTTTTGGCATAGTAATAAAAATGTTATAATTTTGCACAGTCAATAAATTTAGTCTCTACTAATACGGTTTTTTGTTAAGAAGTATACCTCTTTTCAGGGCAACTTTCAAGCTTGAACAACTTTATATGTGTAGTGATAGTGTAAAAAGATGAATATTAAACAGTTATAAACAAAGATGACAAGATTTAAATTTGTAATTTCTCTGCTCTCACTTATCTTGTTATTTGCATCCAAGGTTATGGCTTCTGACATAACTTATCCCTATACATGGGACTTCGCACAGGGCGATTGGACGCAGACACAGACCGATGTGACGAGCACTAATTCGGGATTTTCTCCCTTTGGAACATCCGGAACGTACTACATGAACGCTGCCACTGCCAGTGACACCGAATATCCTATTGATATGATCAGGGGATTGAAGTTCACTGCTGCAGTCAATCAAGTGGGCTTAGACTGGCAATACAAGCACATGTGGATAGCTGAGGGCGTAACCATAACCGTGCCTTCAGTGCCCGCAGGCTGTTATGTTTGGGTGGTAACCAACGGCAATGTCAGCCTCGATACCCCCCCCAATACCGAATTGGTGATGAAAGATGCCCATGGAAACTCACAAGTAACCAACCTCTTTCATGTTACATCATCTGAGGCAACAGACGTTGCGCTCAAGTCAACAGCACCTACAAGCATCGCTGCCATTAAGGTAATGAACGTCGTTCCGGTGCTTAGTATGGCCATACCCACCGACCTTTCGAACGTTGATCTGACCCCTAACTTTGCTTTAGCATCGACAGTTAAATTTCAAAACAATCTCCATGTTAAAGCTGTAATCACTAACCTGACAGATAACAAAAGCTTTATCATCAGCGGAACTACCCAAGGCAATCAGATAAACTTCGACGAAGACTTCTCTTCCGAAACCTTGGCTTCCAACACTAACTATGCCTTTGCGGTCCAGCCTTTCGATGCTTCCGATGATAAAAGCAAGCCAGTAACGCTTGATTATCCTACATTTTATTTCACCACAAAGAATGTAACCTCCACTTCTGTGCCCTCTTTGAGCAGTCATAAGGAGACTCACCCAACCTCAAAATCAGCCGATGTGGTGTATGGTGGCACCAATGGAGCCTCGATTTCAGCTACTTTCAGCGAGGGAATGTCGGTGGTTCCAGGTGCTATCATCAATGTTATACCCGTCAATGGCTCTGAAGGTGTTATCTATTACGGGGCAGGTAATCCTGGCACTAAACTATTCACACTTTCTGATGATAACAAAACCGTCACCATGACTTATAGTGGTGACGAACTGAAATACGACCTTACTTATCAGGTAACCATTCCCCGCACGGCATTGGTAAGTGCCCTTGGCAAGCCCATGGCGAAGGATGTAACTTACTATTTCAAGATGCAGAAGAAGCAAGATGCCGAGGAACTCAAAGCAACACAATATCCTTATACGTGGGATTTTGAGAATATCACGAGCCAAACATACGAGTATTTCAATGACGAATCAGTACAAGCAGGATCACGTTTTGGCAAATATAGTGGGTCGTCTTATTATTATTGGGGTAAATTTAAAGGCTCAAACAATGGCCCTGTTGACTATATGATGAACTATAATGATAGTAAAAAGAACTCAACCGGCATGAATCAAGGCGATGAGTTGAAATTTGCCAATGACCAGACTACACCTGTTGTCCTGCCCGAATACCGCTACATCAGGATGAGTATGCCCCGGAACGTTTCCAACAATATACGGTTAAGGGTGGTAGATGACAAGATCGTCAACCTTACTTTCAATGGTAATACTAGCTACTTTACCCTGCCTAATGTTCCCAAAGGGGCCAAACTTTACATCAAGGCCAATGTAAAGGATGTGCTGGCAGTGAACAGTCGCAACGCCCACTTCACACAAGGAGGAGCCGCAACCGACAATACCATTGCCGATACTTATAAGAATGCCAATAGCAAAGCCAATATTTACGTCGTCGAATTCAATGATGATGTCAAGAATAACAGTGCCGTTGAGGGTCAGGACATCAGCTTCATAGCATCTGACGTAACCCTTTATAAGATGGCAGTAGCTACAGATGTCAAGAGCTATAAGGCTAAGTTTGATGGTTGGGCTACCGATGCGCGCGCCTATCCTGTTGACTATAGTCTTACCAACACCTTCTGTGAAAAGGATGTCAAAGCCTATATCGTGACGGGAAGTGCCACTAACGTGAATACCAAAACCAACTATAAGGTGGCTGAGATGACCAAGGAAGCTGTCACAGCCGTGGCAAAGGGCACGGGTGTCATCATGCAGTTGGCGGGCAGCACGGTCGATGTGACCGACGTTCCGCTCTTTAGCGCGTCTTATTACACACAGAATGAGAGTGGACAACTCGCAGATGTGGCCGACAATAAGCTGGTGGGCGTGTATGAAAACGACGCTACTATAGGTTCGACAGAAGCCGAAGGTAACTACATTTTCACCAATGTACTCTATAAACTGCAAGGCGATGGATCGGTAGACACGAGCGTTAAGTACCCCATGCAGATGGGTTTCTACAACACAGTATCGGGTACTATCGGCAAGAACAAGGCTTACTTGCATCTTGACAAGGCTTCTTCGGCTAAGTCATATAACATCATTCTGCTTGGCGATACGGCCGTAACCAACGGCCTGAGCCACGCTACGGTCATGCCGGAAACACAGAACGGAGCCTATTATACCCTGCAAGGAGTAAGGCTTCAGGGCGTTCCGCAGTCCAAAGGTATATATATTCATAATGGTAAAAAGACAATTATAAGATAATGAGACAATACGTTAAACCCATCACCAAGCTCATCAAGCTCAGTGGTTATGCTGTTTTGGCAGGCTCACCCGACGCCCCTGCTGCAACGAGACCAGAGGATTCGGCTACCAAGAAAGATTTTCTGAGCAACGAAGAAGATGCCACGGCTCCCCAAAAGTCGGTGTGGCAAGACTGACGTGAGGATACTTCAGATAAATGACATGGGCTTGTCGGCATCAGAAACCGGCAAGCCCATTATTCGTTATATTCCTTTTCATCCGTTGATGCAGGCCTCGCATCATCGCTCACTTGTCGTCCTTGCGCATCAGATGTGCCCGTGTTGTTTTGTCAAACCGCTCAATGGCGTAGCGCAACATGGTTCTTGGCATCTCGGTGCGGTGTGCTTCCACAAAGCGGTATAGCCTTTCGGCGTCCTTCTTACCCGCCTCTCTTAGCATCCATCCCGTGGCTTTGTGCATCAAGTCGTGAGGATGTTGCATCAGTTTTTGGGCCAAGTGATATGTCGTATCAAGGTCGTTGTGCCTGATAAACTGCAGAGTTGCCACCATGGCTATGCGGTTTTCCCACAGCAAGGGGCTTTCGGCCAGCTTGTCAAGTGGCGCACGCGACTTGTCAAGTAGATAGCCTCCTACGATGGTAGGGGCCGAAGCGTCCACCAAGTCCCAGTTGTTGATGCGGCTGGTGTGAGCAAGATAGAAGTCGAAAGTTTCTTTCGTGACCCGTTTCTTGCATTTGCCAACGAGTATGAAGAGCCCACATTGGCGCACCTCATGCCACTCGCTTTGCAGCAAACGGTCTGTCTCGTTGAGGCTGAGCCCGGCATATTGTCGTGCCACCTTTCTAATCTGTGGCACCATAACACCCATAAAACGGTCGCCCTCACCATATTCTCCCTTGCCCGTCTTGAAGAAACGCGTCAGCACCTGGCGCTTTTCTTCGTGGGCATAAAGTCTGAGCTGGCGGGTTATATCGTCGGTAACAGTCATCTAATTTGTTGCCTTTAAAACGCTGTATGTATCACAGTAGGGTCGAACGAGCGTGTGTCGCAGATGCCCGTATACAGCATCAGCTCGGCCAGTTGCTGCTTCATCTCGTTCACTTTGGCCACTACACCGTCCTTACCCTCTTTGAGCAAGGGCTTCAGAATGCCCCTTCCCACGGCCACGGCGTCGGCTCCCAGAGCCAAAGCCTTATAGGCATCGTAGCCGGAGTCTATGCCACAGTCTACAAAGATTAACATTCCGCTGCCTTTGAGCGCCTTCACTATGCCGGGCAGAACAGCCACAGGCGGCATGCCGAAGGGTATGCGGCCATGGTGATGCGACACTACGATAGCCTTGCACCCGGCATCCTTGCACTTCAGTGCATCGTTCACAGAGAGCACACCCTTGGCAATGAAAGGCAGTTTGGCCGCTTCTGCGTAGGCCTTCAGGTCCTCCTGAAGCACCGGACCGAGCGGTAAGCCGTCTACAACATCATATCCTCCATCCTTGCCCGCTATGTGGTCGATGTCTATGCCCACCGCTACAGCCCCGTGATTGCGGGCATATTCCATCTGCTGCATAATCATTTCATGGTCGGCAAATGGCTTGATGATGCGCACCGTGTCGGCACCTGTCTTGGCTATCTCGCCATAAACATCATCAGGCTCCATGCCCACCCAGTTCAGAACATTCAGCTCCCGGGCTGCCAAAGCATATTCCGTCATAGGCTTCCGGCCGTCTTTGCCCACCTTGTTGAGGTGTGAGAAGGCCGGCATCATGATGGGCAGGGCGTATGTCCTGCCAAATATCTCAGTCTCCAGGTCGGGCAGTTGGGCATCTACTACCCGCATCTCAACCAGCAAGTGGTCAAGATAAGCACGGTTAATGACGTTGGCATCGTCAGCCTTTCCGCTCGTCACGGGTATCAGTCCGGCCGGTCCCGGCCACTCGTTTTTCTTTTCTTTGCTCATATCATTATCTTTTTTTTATATTTGTTCAGGCTCATCGCCCTAGTCTGTTCTCTTGTTGTTACATCCCGAAGCGGCCATTGCAGTGTGCCGCTTCCCAGCCTATGATGGCCGCCTTGCGCTCCGCCGTCCAGTGATAGTGCCCCAACTCTCCGGTAGAGCGTATCACCCTATGGCACGGAATGAGCAGTGCCACAGGGTTGGCAGCCACTGCCGAGCCCACGGCACGCACCGCCCGGTCTTGCCCTATGGCCTTTGCCAGCATACTGTAGGTGGTAAACTGCCCCATGCGTACCCTGGTCAGAGCCTCCCAAACCTTCAGTTGAAAGTTTGTGGCACTTAGGTGCAACCTCACGTCGTGCACGTTGTGGCGGTCCTGGCCTAGCACTTTCACGGCGCTTGCATTATGCTCATCAGCCTGCTCCACGAGCGTTGCGCCCGGCCACTTGCCCCTTAGCCCGGCCAGGGCAGCCTCTTTCTTGCCGTCGGTGAAGGCAATATAGCTGATGCCTTTGGCTGTTGAGGCGATGAGCACTTCGCCGAACGGAGAGCCAGCAAACACATAGTTCAGCTGCAAGTTGCGCCCCCCGTGACCGTATTCGCCCGGTGCTATGCTCTCTATATGCACCAGGGGGTTGTGGCACCTGCCCGTGCCCGACGGTCCTACGGATGATGCTGCGGCAAGCAACGAGGCATTGCCGGTCTGCAAGATGCGTTTGACATATTCCACGCTAAGATATTGCATGAACCGCGCCCAGTCTACTCCGGCCCACCGGATGAATGTCCTTTGCAAGTCAGAGGGGCTGAGGCCCACGTGCGAAGCCACATTCTCCAGGGTTGGCTGCGCCTTTTTGTCGGCCTTCGTATACCGTAAGGCCTCGGCTATGTGTTGGTAATGATTGTTCATGTCAGCGATTTCTTAATCCAAATGCAAAGATAGCACAAATTCTTTAGATGCGAAAACCGTTTCGTTTTTCCGTACATGACAGTCGCTTCTCTATTCGTTGAAGGTTGTTTGGCAAGTGATTGAATATCAGTGATATACAAAACGTCTTGCTAAATAGGCACTTTTGCGTTGTAAAATAGGCACTTTTGCGTTGTAAAAACGGTACTTTTGCCAGGCTATAATGCCTGTTTTGGAAAGTAAGGTGATGGATGCCCGAAACTGTTTACCCACAAACTGGGATATAGCGGCCACGTTGCCTTATCGTCACAGCGTGACTTCGGATGCTTTTATGCGCACTTGATACAAATCTAATATATGCTTTCGAACGTTAGCTATTTGGTCTTTCTCTTTGCTGAACTGAAATAAATGTGTACCTTTGTCGGATAATTTGAAAGAACAACCGACGCAAAACAGCATCCTTATGAGCATAAAGAGTGAACTGAAAGACAGAATAATGATTCTCGACGGGGCCATGGGCACGATGATACAAGCCCAAGGTCTGCCGGAAGAAGCATGGCGCGGCGAGCGCTTTGCCCACTGGCCTGTGTCGCTGAAGGGCAACAACGACGTGCTTAACATTACTCGTCCGGATGTTATCAAGGCCATTCATCAAGCCTATATAGATGCCGGTGCAGACATCATCACCACCAATACGTTCAGCTCGCAGCGCATCTCGCAAGGCGAATATCAGTGTGAGGAGCTTTCGGCAGAGCTTAACAGAGCAGGCGCAAGCATAGCCCGCGAGGTGGCCGACAGGCAATCAAGAAAGGTGTATGTGGCCGGAAGCATGGGTCCAACGTCTAAATCGCTCACCCTGGCCCCCGATATGAACCACCCGGAGTTGCGCTCGGTGAGCTTCGAAGAGATGGCGTCGGCCTATGAGGAGCAGGCTCGAGCCTTGCTGCAGGGTGGTGTTGACGTGCTGTTGCTGGAGACTTGCTACGATGCTCTGAATGCCAAGGCCGCCCTTTATGCTATTAGCAAGGTGGGTGAAGAACGGGGTGAGATGCCTGACGTGATGGTTTCGGCAACCATCAACGACCGTAGTGGCCGCACGCTGACGGGGCAAACGCTCGATGCTTTCTTCACCAGTGTGAGCCATTATCCCATCCTTAGCTTCGGACTTAACTGCTCTTTCGGTGTGAAAGAGCTTCGTCCGTTTGTAGAACAACTGGCAGAACACTGTCCGGTTTACATCAGTATATATCCCAACGCGGGCCTGCCCAACGAAATGGGAGGCTATGACGAGCAACCCGAATTCACGGCACGCTACATCAAGGAGATGGCCTCAGAGCGCATCATCAACATTGCAGGAGGCTGTTGCGGCACTACTCCGGAGCATGTACGTGCCATTGCCCTTGCCGTGAAGGACTTGCCGCCCCGCCAAGTGCCCTTGCCGGAGAATCATCTGGTGGTGAGCGGACTGGAAAACGTGGTGGTTGACAAGGCCACACAGAACTTCATCAATGTGGGCGAGCGCACCAACGTGGCCGGATCGCGCAAGTTTGCCAGGCTTATAGGCGAGAAGAAGTATGATGAAGCACTGTCGGTGGCACGCAAACAGATAGAGAACGGTGCCCAAATCATAGACATCAACATGGACGATGCCATGCTCGACAGCCGCAAGGAGATGGGTACGTTCTTGCGATATATAGCCGGCGAGCCCGCCGTAGCGCGTTCTGCCCTCATGATAGACTCATCCGACTGGCCCACTGTGATAGAAGGCTTGCGCAATGCACAGGGCAAATGCATTGTGAACAGCATCAGTCTGAAGAACGGAGAGACCGAGTTTCTGGCTCATGCACATGAATGTCAGCTCATGGGGGCGGCCGTCGTGGTGATGGCTTTCGATGAAAACGGACAGGCTACTACCTATGAACGCAAAACGGCTATATGCCAACGGGCCTACCACTTGCTGGTGGATAGGCTGCATTTCAGCCCTCACGACATCATCTTCGACGTAAACGTGCTCTCCGTGGGCACGGGTATTGAGGAACATGCCAACTATGGCATCGACTTCATCAAGGCCGTGGGGTGGATTAAGAACAATCTTCCGGGAGCTTTGACCAGCGGCGGTATATCCAATCTCTCGTTCGCTTTCAGGGGCAATAACGTGGTGCGCGAGGCCATGCACTCGGTGTTTCTCTATCATGCCATAGCCCAAGGACTTGACATGGGCATCGTTAATCCAGGCATGTTGCAGGTCTATGACGACATAGAACCCCACTTGCTGCGGGCCGTGGAGAACGTGATACTCAACAAAACGCCTGGTGCCACCGAACAACTCATTGACTTGGCCCAGCAAGTAAAGGCTCAGACAGCGGGCGAAAAGCAGACCGTGCAGGCCGACAACTGGCGCCGCGAGCCCGTAGAAGAGCGTTTGGCGCACGCCCTGGCCAAGGGTATAGGCGACTATCTGGGTGAGGATATCCCCGAAGCACTGGCCCAAACGGACGGCGACCCCGTGAAGGTTATCGAGGGACCCCTTATGTCTGGCATGGAGAAAGTGGGCAAGATGTTTGGCGAGGGCAAGATGTTCTTGCCACAAGTGGTGAAGTCTGCCAAGATAATGAAGCTGGCTGTAGACATTCTTCAGCCTGAGATAGAAAAGCATAACAAGCAAGGCTCTCTGGCCGAAAAGCCCAAGGTGGTCATGGCAACGGTGAAAGGCGACGTGCATGACATAGGCAAGAACATTGTGGCTATTGTGTTGAGATGTAATAACTTCGACGTTATTGACCTCGGAGTGATGGTTCCTGCCGAGACGATACTGGCCACCGTGAAGCGTGAGAAGCCCTTGCTGGTGGGTGTGAGCGGCCTGATAACGCCCTCGCTCAAGGAGATGGAGAACCTCTGCAAGCTGTTTGAGCGTGAGCACATGCATGTGCCTATCATCGTGGGAGGCGCCACCACCACCGCCGTGCACACCGCCGTGAAGCTCGCTCCCCTTTATCAGGGAGGCGTGCTCTACGGTCGTGACGCGTCGCAGACGTCGCTCTTGGCCAAGAAAGTGCAGATAGACAGGCATTATATAGAGGAGAACCGTGAGGAACAAGAGCTGATAAGACAGAGCTATGAGGCCAGTAAGGTGGTGCTGACTCCATTTGATGAGGCCAACCGAAAGGCTCCCCGATATGACCACAGTGCCTCTTTGCCCACCGTAGATGAGCTGAATGAGCGTGCCAGAGAGTTGCGCCTGAGTCTGACAGACCTAAAACCACTCATCGATTGGCGCATGTTGCTCTTCTTTTGGGGCTTCAGAGGCGAGACCATACAGCAGATGACGGTGAACCCGGAGGCCGCCAAGACGCTGCGAGAGGCGCAGGATGCCTACGACGAAGCCATCAGGTCGGGCAGCATAAAGGTTACCTTTGCCCTCGACTTCCTGCCTGCCCACGCCCGTGGAAACGACATATTGACCGATAACGGAATTACTCTGCCCATGCTGCGAAGCCAGAGCGAGCGCGGAGGATATAGGTGCCTGAGCGACTATCTGCCCTCAAAGGGCAGTTCGCCATTGGGCCTTTTCGTCCTCTCGGCATGGGGATTGGATCACTATGAGGCGCAGTCGTATGAGCAACTCATGCAACATGCCCTCTGTGCCCGGGTAGCTGAGGCTGCCGCGGTATATATGCAGCAGTGCGTCTTGGGCACGACACAAGCCATACGGCCGGCCTTTGGCTATGCCACATGCCCTGACCAGACGCTCAAGAAGACCGTTTTTGAAGCCGTGAACGCCACCGAGCGCATGGGAGCACGCCTCACCGAGGGCTATGCCATCATGCCCGACACCAGCATTTGCGGCATGCTTATCCTTCATCCAGAGGCACAATACTTCTCAGTGGGCAGGATAGGAGCAGACCAGCTGGCCGACTATTGCCGCCGGACAGGGCTGGACGAAGACACGGCGCGGGCCTTCCTGGCTAAGAATATATAATCAAACAACATCGCATCTATGACAAAAGTAATCGACATCATCAAGTCGCAACGACACCCCTTTGCCTCTTTTGAGCTTGTACCCCCGCTTAAAGGCAGCGACACATCCAAGCTTTATCAGGCCGTCGAGCCGCTCTTGCAGTTTCAGCCTCCCTTCATCAACGTAACATGTCATCGTGATGAGGTGGAGTTTCATCAGAACCCAGACGGCACTTACACCAAGTTTGTGCTTTCCAAGCGACCCAGCACCTTGGCCATCGTGGCCTCTATCATGCGTAAGTTTGATGTAGAAATCGTGCCGCACGTAATATGTGGTGGCGCGTCGAAGACACATGTGGAGAGCGAACTGCTCGACTTGAGCTTCCTGGGGCTGCAAAACGTGATGGCACTCAGGGGTGATGCCATTCCCGGACAGAAGTTCTTCATGCCCGAACCCGACGGTTTTGCACACTCGTCTGAGCTAGTGGGTATGATAAACAACCTGAACCATGGCGTGTATATGGACACGAACGTGAAGGAGGGCATTACTACCGACTTCTGTGTGGGCGTAGCTGGTTATCCCGAAAAGCACTATGAGGCAGCCAATATGGAGACTGACATACTTCATCTGAAGGAGAAGGTGGATGCAGGAGCCGATTATATCGTTACGCAGATGTTTTTTGACAACAATAAGTTTTATGATTTTGTGAGGCAATGCAGGGCTGCCGGCATCACCGTGCCCATCATTCCGGGGCTGAAACCCATTTCCACGCAAAGACAATTAGGGTTGTTGCCCCGCTCGTTTCACCTCGATATACCCGAAGACTTGGTGCATGCGCTGCACCAGTGTGCCACAAAGGAGGATGCTTATCAGGTGGGTATAGAGTGGTGTATAGCTCAAAGCAAGGACTTGCTGAGCCATGGTGCTCCTGCCATACACTATTACACGATGGGCAAGGCACGTAATGTGGTGGAGATAGTGAAACAAGTTTTTTAGGCAAAAATATACATCATTCGTTAACGTTATGGCTTTGATAAAAAACGTCAGGGGGAAAGAACCCCGTTGGGGCGAGCGTTGCTACTTCTCGGAGAACGCCACTCTGGCCGGCGACATCCTCATGGGCGACGACTGTTCGGTATGGTTTGGCGCGGTGTTGCGCGCCGATGTAGACAAGATAGTGATGGGAAACCGATGTAATGTGCAAGACTTGGCGTGCATACATCAGGGCAATGGCACGCCGGCAGTGCTGGGCAACGACGTGACATTGGGCCATGGAGCCATTGTTCATGGGGCTACGGTGCGCGATGGTGCGCTCATCGGCATGAACGCAGTGGTGCTAGACCGTGCCGAAGTGGGCGAGGGCAGCATCGTGGCTGCTGGTGCCGTGGTGCTCGAAGGCACGCTGATAGGTCCCGGCGAGCTGTGGGCGGGCGTGCCGGCAAGGCTCATGAAGCGCATAGACAAGGCCCAGGCACAGGAGTATGCCAAGCA
>SAMEA3663095__coassemble_1340_pt1 | contig 17017 bp, 24 predicted proteins | sample SAMEA3663095__metabat2_high_PE_003 | metagenome-assembled genome bin SAMEA3663095 (sample SAMEA3663095) | pig gut metagenome | biome: pig gut; feature: pig-associated habitat; material: faeces | place: France | collected 2012
CACCACATCGTTGAGGTGGAGAGCGGAGCGTCGGAAGCAGAGTGCCGCAGGCTGGCCTACTCATGGAGCAACCTGCAAAGCCTGTGCCGCGAGTGCCACAAGGAGATACACATGCAGCGCGGCACTTGGGGCAAGGGCAACCACCATGAGCGCGAGCAGGAGCGGCTAGGGCAATGGGCCAGCCGGCTACGACACCCCGACCCATGGAAGCAAGCCTCCGGGGGCCGTTTTTTATCGGAGGGGGGCCAATCTTCGGAAATCACTTAGCCCTTTTCTCAGTTGGTACGTCACTTTTTGAAATTTCGGATTTTCCCACTCCGCAGCTCAGGGCTTCCGGCCAAGAACAGCCCCACTCCGGAGAGAGTCCCCCACTTAGATAGAAAAAAATTATGCCAAAGAAATTATTTCAGATTATCAAGTTGCCTGTTATGAAGCCAGACCGTTGCGTAGACTGTCCGTTGTTGGGCGTGATACCGAAAGAGGCTTTGTTGCGGAAGCCTAAGAACTCGAAGAAGAGCCACCTCTGTATGGGAACTATGAATACGCTGACCAAACGTGGCATTGCAGTCAGGGCAAGCGCGAAAGACGTCCGGCATCCGTGGCACCGGCCGTGTGACGCTTATTGGGACGCCTGGATAAAGGCAGGTGCCCAGTTCCCCGTCCCTATAGAACTCTTCATTCAAAGCAGGATGGAATATAACAAGACCACCTGGCCTGAGATAGTTTTTTGAAGTTTTTGAATATTACAAGTATGAACAGAACAGAAGCAATGGAAAAGATGTGCACGGCCAGCAGCGTTGTGAAGCTGACGTGCGGAATATGCAACAACGCGGCATGGCTGGTATGCCTGGACGCAATGGATAAGCTGAAGCAACACGCCAGGTGGAAGCAGCGCTTGAGAGGCGGGCACACTGTGTGCGGTTGCTACAAAAATGCCATCCGTCTGTTTCACGTTTACGAGCGCAGGCTGATATATTCAGACGCCCCGAGATTTTTCCATCTTGGTGATATGCCTGACAACGTGCGCAGGCAATATGGCAACATCAGCGACAGGGAATATTATGACTTCTGGGCATCCATCGGCGGAAACGCTTACGCTCGGACAAAGGGAGTAATTTCGAGTCTGTGGAACAAGTACCGTTTGTCGCTGACAGAGCATGGGATAGAACAGGCGGATATTACAGCATGGTCTATGGCAGCACTTAGCACGGCCGTAATGCACTATGAGGGTTGCATCCGTAACATCCACAAAGGAACGGGCCTGCCGGCATCTATGTTGGAGCAGAGCTTTAAAGTGTTCAGCCTGGCCCCTGTGAGCAAGGCATGGGAACAAGCGCTGGACGTAACAGAACCAGCCGCAAACGATTACGAGCTGGGGCATACAGAAGAGCGCAACATAGCACTAGGGCTTCAGCAGCTTTCTGAGGCGTGGATAAGTCTCAAGACATTATACGGCAGTGTAGAAGACAGTATAAACGCTTACGATGAAGTGTTTGCCTCACGCGGATTTCAGAAGAAAGCATTGCAGGAACTCTGGGGACTGGAAAAAGAGACGTATAAAAATCTAAACGAATAAAACTATGGCAAGGGAGAAATCAAAGCACCAGTATGAGCTATGGCTGAGACGGCTCATCAAGGAGAGAACAGGCAAGGAATGCGAAGAGTGGCTCTATCCTCAGATAGAGGATGTGGCGGGAAACAAGGTCGTATTGGCGAAGATACGCGAGGCTCTTATGAACAGTGAGATGCTGGCAAGGACCACCGGCAGTATGAGTCAGCTGAAGAATGAGGTAAACCCGCTGCTCCCCATCTTCGACAAGCTTCAGCGCACGCTTATAGCCCAGTATGAAGCTTTGGGACTTAACTATAACACGACTCCCAGCAAGGTAACAGAGAATACGAAGCAGGGCGGCTCAGGCTCGGATAAACTGGCAAACATTTTTGGTGAGCTACGAAATATAAAATGAAGATAAAACATCGAATCAAGAATTAAAAAAAACAGAGTAAGAACATGAGAAAAAATACAAAAACAGCGTCTGACGCACAGATAGCTATCGGCTTTGCCGCAGTATGCTTCACCTTTGGCCTTCTCACAGGCCTCATTATCGCGCATGTCATCTATTGCGGCACGCTCTAGCCCCCACCACTGCAGGTGGCGCCCCTTGTGGCCGTCCGAAGCAAGGGCAGAGGAATGTTGAACGAGGACAAACAGAAAACCTGCTTCAGGATTTTCTGCGAAAAACAGAAAGAGAAAGACGCCATGGATATATTCAAGACTTATCAAAAAGACGAAACACTACAATCGTATAGTGAGAGGCTGAACAACGCATTGAGCTGCCATTGTTGGCTGGTTGCAAGAGCACGCATCAGGGACATCATAGCCAGGATGGAAGAGCTTGGTTATGATAAAGCGGAGGTCTATGCTCTTATGCGTAGGCTATACGATGGTACAAGGTTGATACAGAACATAACAGACTGAATAATGAAAGAAAAAGACAATTTGTTTTTTAAGAAATATAAAGTCTGCCAGGCAGTCAACAAAATGCTTTGCGAAAAGGATATTTGCCGTCAGCTCACAGACATAGACGAAAGGCTTCTGGAGTACCTCTCAGATATAAGGCCGTGCGATCAAGGCGAAGACTGCAATCACCGGCACAACTATTATGAGTGTCTCTGCGCTCTTAGGTTTCTCAGAATTTTCAAGGCATATCCGTTCGATGATAAAAAGGTGAGACAGATTATCGTGTTCGGTGAAGGCTTTTGGGAGCAGACCGACGGCAGATGGGTGCATGTGCGTGGCGGCATCAAGCAACCAGGTCCGACAGGTGACATCGTATACAGATGGGAACCTTTTCAGGTGTTCGTACTCGCGGCAGTCTTCGGGCCTCATGCCTGGGTGCCTACCGGCAATAAGGCCGGAACACGTGAGCTGCTGCCAACGGAAAAAGAGCAAGACGGGATGATTATTGACTTACGGAGATTGTGTACAGACTTCACTTTCTTTGCTCCGCGCAAGACGAACAAGACCGGCCTTTCAGCATTCATCCAGGTAGTGTTTTTCTTCCTGGAAGACTCTAATGCCGAGATATACTGTTGTGCCAACTCGAAAGATCAAAGCGATATATTATACAATAGAACACGCATGATGATAAGCCAGCTAGATGACGGCGGGCATATCAGACAGACCGCATCCGTGTGTGATTGGAGGCCAGCTTACAGGGGTATACGCAACAGCAGCATACGCCCTCTTACGGCTGGGGGGAAGACAAAAGATGGAATGTTCGCCCAGCTGTGTAGTGCGGATGAGTACGGCTCGTCACCATGGGTAAAGGGGAAAAGCGAGATGAAAAATCTTATAGATGTCATCGAGTCCTCCATGGGGCCACGGCGTGAGCCTCTCACTTTCACTACCACAACAGCAGGCACAATTACCGAGGGACCGTTCATTGAGAAACTGAAAGCCTTACACGTTATGCTGGATGAAGAAGACGGAAGCAGCGCACTGCAGCGAGACAGGACCATGTGTCTGCTCTTGGAGCCGGACAGTTGGGAGCGTGATGAAGAGACGCTTCTCACAAGCCGTATCGTGCGGATGAAGGTAAATCCCATGTTGGGCAAGATAGTTCAGAACTCTTTCTATGATGATTGGGCCGAAAAAGTAAGGATGGAAAGCAGCAAGTTGCCCGAATATGTCTCCAAACTGATGAATGTCTATCACTCGGCATCCATGGAGGAATGGATAACGGCAGATGATATACGAAGGTTGCAGGTACCCATGCGCGTGGATGATTGTAAAGGGGATGAAGGCTGGGTGGTTTTCGTAGGTCTTGACTTTTCGCTAGGCGACGACCTACATGCCATGTCTTATCTTTGTTATAACAGGAGGACAGGACAATTTTTGGCTGATTGTGACGCCTGGATAACAGAGCACGCCATGGAACGGTCTGCCATGAGAGAGGTGTTCCGCTCATGGGTGCGTAGTGGTTGGTTGAGCGTTAGTCCCGGCAAGACGCTTCAGCCTGAGCTCCCGGTAGGTCGAGTAGCCTCCCTTTTTGAGAACAGGGGCATCAGCTTCGGAGCCTTCCTTTACGACCCGTACAAGGCTAAGACGCCTATCAACGCGCTAAGTGCCTATTTCTTTAGTTATTTCCAACGTGCCGGGCGGGTAGTCGATCCAACAAAAATCATCATCCCATGCAGACAGAATTACGCAACATTCAACCCTCTTGTACTGGAGATGGACTATTTAATTAAAAATGACCCGCCTGCTATAAGGTTCAGCCAGAACGCACTATGGCAATGGGAAGCAGGAAATATGGTGCTTGACACATCCACTGACGGCATGGATAACCGTAAGCCAAGGAAGAGAGACGCAGGAAGTAAGATTGATAATTTCATTGCCTTGCTCGAAGCTTTGCACGGCTTCGATCTGGTGAACGGAAGAATACAGGAGAAAAGCTGATGAAGGAAGTAATACAATTAAGTATATTCATCACGATGACGAACCAGCTGCCATCGACAAAAAACACCTGCTAATATCTGATGCAACAGTGGTGAAGGCGGCACCGGTGATAAGGGATTTTTTGAAACATCCAAAACAAGCTAAGAAAGAATATTAAAATTAATAAAATATGATATACGGGTATCTAAGAGTGTCATCGGATGAGCAGGACGTCAACTCTCAGCGTCAGGGCGTTGAGACTTTCTGCAAGGAACATTCGTGGCAAATCGACAAATACATCACTGATGAGGGTGTCAGCGGAGGCAAAGACCCAGACAAGCGCAACCTCGGACCATTGCTAAAGCTGGTCACGAAGGGCGACAAAATTATCTGTTCGGAAATATCAAGGCTCGGCCGTGACCTCTACATGGTGATGGATATTCTGCACTTTTGCATGGAGCGTGAATGCGTAATCTACACCGTCAAGGACAGGTTCGTTCTTGGCGACGACATCAGCTCTAAGGTGCTGGCTTTTGCCTTCGGCTTGTCTGCCGAAATTGAGAGGCAGATGATACGCCAGCGTACACGTGAGGGGCTGCGCCTGAGAATGAAAATGGGTGTACTCTTAGGCCGTCCCATCGGACGGGCTAACAGCGATGAAGCCCAGAAGTATGGCGCATGGAAAGACAAACTCAGGCAGATGGTTGAGTGGCAGATGGGACCTCGACAGATAGCAAGGGTAATAGGCTGCGACAGAAACACCGTAAGCCGTCTTGTGCAAAGGTGGGGGTACGCAGACCAATGGGATTATAAATCCGATTGGGCGAAACATGACAGCGAAAGGCGTGCGGAAAAAAGGAAGCCGACTTATAAGGACGGCGACTATTCCATCGTGCCGCTAGACCGGGAGAAAACCATCTCCCTGATTAATGCTGACCTGACACTTCCTCAGATTGCAGAGCAGATGCCTAATTTCACTTACGAACAGGTCTATGACACAATACTCTGCGATGCTGAGTTCAACGATTTGTACAGAAAACACGGACAACTAAAAGTAAAGAAATGCAGACATTAAAGGAATTATGGAACTCTACGTGTCTGTCGGCCGGCATACCGGCCATCAGCACCGATACGGCTGCAAGGATAATGGCAGTCACTTATGCGCATGGGAACAACGAGGCTTTTGTCTTTAATCCCAATTTCGTCGCAGACCTCGACTATATCTGCAAGCGGTTTCATGTTCATGGAACCGGGACACCAGACGCTGATTTTGCTGAATTGCTTCGCAAGTATGTCAGCGAACTGGAGACTTTCGAGAAAGCGCATGAGGGCGAGGGCTCGCAGGGCGGAGCACTTTTCAAACCGCACGTACCACAATGGGCGGTTGACTTGTTCAAAAACAGATACAATATTAAATTGATTAACTGACAGAAAATCTGAAAATTATGAACAATGAACAATTAAATGCGCTCAAAGAGCGTGCGTACAAAACGGCCGTTGAGCACGGCTTTCATGAAGATATTAAACCGAACGTCTACTATCTCGGCCTTGTGATGAGCGAGATGGGCGAGGCTATTAACGCAGACCGTAAGGGGGACCACGCTGACACCAAGGGGTTCGAGGACGGCTTGGCTAAGTTCCCGCCTATGGACTGCTTCAATGCGTACATCAAAGACACATTGGAGGACGAAATCGCTGATATTGTCATTCGTCTGCTTGACTTTGCGGGGTTGAAAGGGTTTAAACTGTCCATTATACAGGAAGAGGCTTATGACCCAACTCATTTCTTATCGTGTATTGATAAATACACGCTACCCGGATTTTTCTTTGCTTTGATTGGGGTTCTTTCTGCCGTATCTAGCAAACATGTTCTTGGGAATTACATCTGTAGCGTTATCGGTGTCTTGCATGACTGCTTCGGTAAGATGACAGGCAGCGACAAGGACTTGTGGTGGTTCGTAGAGAAGAAGATGGCTTACAATGAGTTGCGTCCGATGTTGAACGGAAAAAAATACTAAGTAAAGAACATAAAAACAATACAACTATGAACGAAAATATTAATCTTACAGAGATATTAAAAAATGCCCCGAAGGGTACTAAACTATGGTCTCCCGTCTGTGGAGAGTGCACGTTCCTATACATAGCAGCTGAGAAAAAGGGTTATTACCACACTATCAACTGTGAGACAGCAGATAAATATGGAACGAAGGAGAACGTTGTATTCACTGAATATGGTGTGTTTTATTCCGATTACGCTTACGGTGAATGTGTATTGTTTCCATCCAAAGAAAATAGAGACTGGTCAACATTCAAAGTGCCAAAGCAGCACAAGCACTTTGAGCCTTATGAAAAAGTACTGTGCGCAGTAGACCATGACTATGGCTGTAAAATATGGACTGCTGACTTCTTCAGTCATTACGACGAAAATTTACGACAATATTATCTCGTCAGCGGCTACGAGATGGAAGAGGATGAGGTTATCCCTTATGAGGGCAATGAAGATAAGTTAGGCAAGGTAATAGAAAAATGAAGATAATAATGGATGCAGATAATATTATAGGCATAATCCTTGGCCTTATAGTAAATTGGTGCTTTACTATAACTATCAAGCTATTTTTTTGCCCTGGCGATGAACGCAATCACCATTTCTGATGGTAATGAAGATAAGTCAGGAAAATCAGCAGAAAAATGAAGATAATAATGGAAATAATATTTTGGCTCATCATTGTGTGCATATGCTGCTTGTTCATAGGCCACACAGAAATTAATGCTACAGCTCCCTATGTACATATCAAGTACCCATTCAGAGCTATATCTCTCTTATTGTATTTGATTTTCATGTACGTAATGATTACAAAATATGGAAAATAGTAAAATAATAAATTATGGAAACAAAAATTACAGTAACACCCGAAGAGGTCGCAGAGAACATGAAAGATGTTCTTGTTAGAACAGTTGAAGAGTTTGGCAAGCCGTGCACTTATGTAACGGTGCGTATGAAAAATGGCTTCACGCTTCGGGAGTCTACCACTTGCGTAGACCCATCGAACTATAGTGAAGAAATTGGCAAAGAGATTTGCCTGAAGCGCATTGAGAACAAGGTCTGGTTCCTCCTGGGATATGCCTTGCAGGAAAAGGCGTTTAAGGAGGGCAAGCTGAAGTAACTTAAAATTACTATCTGAATAAATTCAACAATTATGAAGTACATTGGAATTAAGTTTATCAGTGCCGTCCCTATGACGGCAGATGTGGCTGAACAGAAAGGCTACAGAGTAATTTACAACAAAGGTGACGGTTATGAAGTCACCTATGATAACGGGTATCAATCATGGTGCCCGAAGGATGTGTTCGAGCGACATAACTATACCATCAAAAATGAGGAACTCGCAAAGACGTGCGAGGGCATGGTATCACCAGACTACAAGGAGCGTTTCAAGGCTGAGTATATTCAGCTAATGAACCGCCTTGAAGGTCTGCGACGTATGCTTTACGCATGGGACAATGGGAAGCTTACTTTCACTCCTTCGTGTCCGAGAGATTTGTATGAAAAGCAGGAGTCTGCCATGAGACTGTATCTCATTGTCTTAAAACAACGTGCAGTAATCGAAGGAGTCGAACTTGACGATTAACATTCACAGCTGTCCTATCGGCTTGACGGGGAACTTAAACAAAAAAGATTAATAAGCACTATGCCACAAGGACATCCTGCGGGACACTATAAAAAATCGGAAATGGAGGGGAAAACGAAATATCAGCAACTTAATATTTGGAAAGACTACGGGGAACAAGAAACGCCAAACGTTAGACGACCCAAAGGTGGTAGCCAAAACCCGATAGTCTTTCATGACTACGAGAGTTATGTCGCCAAGTTTCAAAATAATGAAAAAACGACGGACGACACATACACGCCCAAAGATGTATATGAGGCGGTATTGAATTATGTACGGAGCATCTGTCCGATGGAGGGGAAAGAGGTGCTCCGCCCGTTCTACCCCGGCGGAGACTACGAACATGCTGAATACCCGGAGGATGGCGTGGTGATAGATAATCCGCCTTTCTCAATGTTCACGAATATTTGCAAGTTCTACAGTCAGCGCAGAATACCTTTCTTCATCTTCGGCCCGGGCCTCACCATCTTTTCCTGCCTCAAATACTGTTCCGTTGTCGTTATAGCACCCGAAATAAAATTCAGCAATGGGGCGAAGATACACTGCAACTTTGCCACGAACCTGATAGGTGATACCCTTGTAACCATATCGCCCGAGCTCTCAAAGGCTATAGCGGCATGCCCATCGCAGCCAAAGAAGGCGAAATTTGCAAAGTACCAATACCCCAAAGAACTTCTGGGCGCTACCGACCTGCAAACGATGGCAAAAGGAAATTTGCCTTTTTCGGTCAGCAGGGACGAAGCGGTGATTGTTCGTAATATCGACAATCACCCGAAGGGCGGCTTGTTTGGCGACCACCTACTACTCTCGGATTCGGTAGCAGTGAAGGCAGCAGCAGTGAAGGCAGCAGCAGTGAAGGTAATACCGATAATACTCAGCGAGCGGGAGCGTGCCATCGTCGATAATCTGTGAAATGTTAAATCTTTCCCTTTAGTACAAATTAGTGTACTAATTATTTGGATAGTACAATAATTTGTATTTTCTTTGCATTAAAGAAAGGGAAAATATGGAGACAATGCAGACAACCAAACAGCAGACAATGAAGCAGCAGATGGATGACATTCTGCTTGCCATATCATGGGGCAACCTCGCAAGGACTTACTTCACCAAGTCGGCCTCATGGTTCTATCATAAGATGGACGGTCGCGACGGCAACAACAAGCCCACGGAGTTTAACGCCGAGGAGCGTGCCCAGCTCAAGGGGGCGCTCACTGATCTGAGCAACCGCATACGCCGTGCGGCTGATTCCATAGAGATTTAGGCTGGGGCTCGTTAACACTACCCCGTTTGACACCAAGCCGTCCGTTGGCCTACGGACGCACTGCCCTGAGCATTAAGCTCGGGGCTTTTTTTGCAAGAAAAAGCCCCGGCACGGCTCAGTGTCGGGGCATGGTGTGATTAAAAGAAAGGGCTAAAGTGAAACGCCCAATGAGCCTAATTTCTGCGACATGTCAACAAGAGCGTGCTTGAACATGCCACGCTCTTCTTCTGTGAATGTGGCTGCCTTTCCATTCACTATATTGCCGTTAATCTTATGCGCAAGCCATGAACGCGACTTGCCGAAATAAGTCTTGGCGATATATGCCATTGAGATCATTTTTGTCACCTCTCCCATTTTCTCCGCGATGGTGAGGTCTTCAACCTCTTTTGCCGTTGTATGGATAAGACTTTCAAGGGCCTCGGTGAATGCCTTGGGATCTTGGTTCTTCAACGTTTCCATCTCCTTGGCCACGGCCTCTTTCTCCTCTTTGGTCTTGGCCATCCGGTTTCTTTCTGCGAGCTGTCTTATTTGTTCTTTCATATCATTCTTTATTTTAGAAGGTCTGCCTCCCCTAACGGGAGGCTTACCTTAATGGTTCTTAATTTTGTCTTCAAGTTCGTCGATTTCCTTTTGTGCTATCTTCTGAAAGTGATTGGGGAACTTTTTCCAATACTCTAAATAGAACAGCAGGTCATCTTCTTTTTCTTTAAGTTCCTTTGATTTTCTCTTTTTCTTCATTATGTCCTTTCTTTTTAATCACACTGCAAATATAATAAACTTTTGTTGATTATGCAAATGTTTCGGAAAGTATTTTCAACAAATGTTTATTATTCCTTACTCTTAAAGCACTGAACCGATGATGCTCATCCGTCCGGCGCATACCGCGGATGGCAATTGCCATACCTCTTGCAGCGACAAAAGAGTTAATTGCCGACGTTGCAGAGTTGAAAGGTCTTTACATATTCCGCTATATCAAAGGGAGGCAATTGCCAAGGCGATTTAGGGCGGTGGGGGCTGCTAAGGCAGGCTGCGGCGGCAGAGCCGCCACGCAAACCGCCAAACCGTTGATATTGGGCGGTTTGCGTTTTTTAGGAGTGGAAAACTCGCGCAAAATCACCCAAATTGCCGTCTTGAAACGGTAACTTGGGACCCCTTTTGCGCGAAAAACGCCCACTTGCCAAGGATTTACCATTGTTTTAGTGGGCAGAGCGGTCAAATCCTGCATTCCGCCCAGGGGCTGGAATGGCAGGATTTGGGGATGTTTTATTTCTTTACAAGGAATGGATGACAACGGGGACTCTTGAACCAACCTATGCCGTGTATTTTCCACAACACATGATATAGACTATCTTTGCGAAAAAGAACGAATATGGCAGATACACTCACACCGACACAAGCATTGCAGCAGCTGCGTACCCTGTACGAGGGTATACGCGACGAACGCCATACGTCCGCCAACACTGCCACGCGGATAGGCAACGCCTTGCTCGCCCTGCTGTCGTACCTCGCTGGGGCGCCCTACCTGCGCAAGGATACGGACGACACGGCTGAGGGCATCATAGATTTTCTGAAGGGTATCAAGATAGGCGGGAGGCCTCTCAGCGAGCTGTTCCTGAGCAAGGAGCATGACGACACGGCTGAGGGTAACATCGGCTTCGGTAAGAACGTGAAGATAAACGGGCAGCTCACTGGCGATAACATTCGGAGCTCTGCCTTCAACAGCGGTATGCAGGACGGCGTGGGCTTCAGGATGATGTATGATGGCAAGGAGAGCTGGCTGGAGATAGATAAACTTACCGTCCGCATGAGGGCCATATTCCAAGCGCTGGATGTTAGAAAGGCGGAGTTTTCGGCAGGCAACCTCAATCTTACCGGGGCCGGAGCACGCATCGTGGCCGTGGCCGATGTTGACGAAGATGGCAAGCTGTATAATGGTTATCCCGCCCGGTTCTTCAACATAGCTGGTACGTGGATAACTGACAACCAGCTGGCCCTCTACGTGACAGACAAGACGGCAACGAGCAACGCAACCATCAAGGCAAGACGGTGCTATTTTGAGGCCGACGACGGTGAGCGACGGACGCATAACCTCTTTCATGTTGGTGATATGGTGATGAGCCAGACCTTTAATCTTGCGGAAGGTGTATATCAAAATGTTAAGAATAAGTACTATTGGCGCACTTGCGTAAGGACTGGCGACGCCGTGAAAGTTGGCGATAAGGTGTACCATTATATTGACTTATACACAGACGACGAAGAGGGCAGTGTATATCTTGAGTATAACGGCAAGACGTATGCTGAGCCGCCCAGTGACCCTGACAACGTCAACGACCTTCCGGAGGCAGGCGATGAGGTGGTGCAGCTGGGCAACTTCTACGAGACGGACAGGCAGAACGCCCTCAGCCTGGTTGCCGTGGGGCCCGCTCCGAAGATTGCTCTATATACCAATATATGCGAGTACTATCCTCTGAGATCTCGATGCGTGATGTTGCTGAGCCCTACCGGCAGTTACGTGAATACCCGTTTCTTGTATCTGACCACTGACATGAAGAAGACGCTGGCAGAGGTCCTTAAGGAGACGGAAGACGGCATTAGCAATAACAAGTCGGCCATTACAGACCTAAAAATTGGCAGCGAGGGTATATCCGCCCGTGTGTCATCCGTGGAGCAAGGACTAGAGACAGCCAACTCGAAGATACAGCAGAACGCTGACAGCATAGCTTCGACTGTGGAGCGAGTGACCAAGACCGAGCAGGGACTAGAGACGGCCAACTCGAAGATACAGCAAATGCCCGATAAGATTACGGCAAGCGTAACGGAGAGCGTGAACGGAGAGCTGAAAAGAAGCGGATTGAGCATCACCCCCGATGGAATAGAGGCGGACGCGAAGAAGTTCACGTTCGTGAATTCCGAAAAGGGCACTCCTTACATCAAGATAGGTGTGGAAGCGGAAACCGGCCTGCCTTATCTGATATTCTGTGACGCTAACGGCAAGCCTGCATACAATCTGGGCTTTACAGGGCTTTCGCAAATAGCGGAGAGCGCTCACAAGCGTGGATGGGGACGTGGCATGTACTATACGCAATGTTACGCTCCGGGAACAATGGTGAGCTTGTATGACATAGCACCCGGCCTTCCCCGGCCGCAAGATGCCTGGTGGAGATATGACCCTGCCTACATTACAGGGTCTGACGGCAAGCGCATATATGTTCCGTCGGGCGCCGAGGATGCCAAGGACAAGGTGTACGTATCTCCATCGGAGGACAGCGAGGGCCTGCCCGTCACAGAGATGCTTGCAGACGGATGGTATCTCTTCTACGTGAGCAGTGGCTATATCAGTGAGGATTACGGCGGCACGAAAGTACGCATACAGAGAGTGACCTACGGCGTGTTCCTGATACAAGGCGGAAAGATGCTTAAGAACATCGGAGGCAAGGATGCAAGCGGAAAAAGTCAAGGCATTGTGATTGACATGGGTGAAATGGTAACGAACGGCATTCAGGCTACCGTAACTAACGGTGTGGTCTCTAACACGAACGACGCCGTGAGCATTGATAATAACGCCAGCACAATAACATTCAAGGCGACGGTATGACAGTCAATGAGAATAACTGCAAATCTATGACATTAACAATTAGAAGGAAATACTTATGATAACAGTAACGAAAGGACAGTGGTTTCCTATTACTTTGGGGAACATTATGTACCAGGGTGCGGCATTTAACGTGAGTAAGGCAGCTGATATTAGTGTGTCGTTGGTATCTGTGTCGGATCTTGGAATGAAGAAGAATTTGACAACTAAAGTAAGCGCTTTCAATGAGCTGACATGTGTGGAGGTAGGTACGGTACCTGCAGGGAAATATGATATAGAGATGACATGCAAGGACGAGGCAGGTAAAAACTATCGTATTAGAAGTGCGGAACCCTTTTTGGAAATCAGCGAGGCCACCACGCTAAGCTATAACAAACTAAACGTAATGAAGATTGTGGGTGACAATTGGGAACTCACAGCTGACGTGGAAATACATGAATCTGCTGCAACAACATACATGAGCTTACTGGAAAAAGCTAGACAAGAAAGCATCAAGTCTACGGCAGAGGCTAATACTGCAATAGAAAACTTAAAAAATGCTCTGGCGATTACTAACAAGACTAAGGCAGCGGCAGATGCAGCTACCATCAAGGCCAATACTGCAGTGAGGACAGTTGAGCAATACATAGATGTCGTAAAAAAAGTGGTGGTAAACACGTCGGATGCAACTGTTAATATGGATGCTAATAAGTTTTACAATATCATCATAGGTACCACCTTGACACTTATGATGAATGCCGCAACTGATGACACTATTACCAATGACTGGGAGGGGTGCTTTGACACAGGAGACACACTTCCCACAATAACGTGGCCAGAAAATGTGAATTGGGGCACAAGTTACATGGATATAGACAAAAATACGCATTACGAGTTCAGTATCCGACAGAACGGAGGACTTTTTTATGGAATATTATTCAGTTGGGCATTAGCATAGGAAGGAATAGGCATGAGGATTAATGAAAGAAGATTACTGATGGAAAAGAAAGTATTGCCCACATCTTACAAAGCGATAGGCTATATCGTCAACCCATCAAAGGCATACATAGATACCGGAGTAAAATCAAAAGGTGGTAATAAGATTATAATCACTGCGAGGTTCACCCAAAATAACGATAAAGATAGATGGGATCAGAATAACTATATCATCGGAAGCTCTGAATATTGTTACAGGGTTATGACTGATGGCTCGTACCGCACGGAGATAATCAGCAATAATGGCAAACTGACAGCACTGAAGAATGGAAAAGGCTATTGGAGTTCGATACCTATTGACTTAGAAAAGCATACATATACATTAGATACGGTCGGAAAGAACCTTATCTTCGGCATGGACGGCAAGATACTCTATGATAAGCAGACAGATTATGTGCAGGCTGGTAATGTTAGCATACATATATTCGAATCTGATTTTCTTTATCATTTCTTTACCAACATTGAGATATACGGTCTCAAGATATGGGACATGAATTATAATTTAATACGTGATATGCAGCCTTGTCTGAATGCTGAGGGTGTGTATGGGATGTGGGACTATGCTAACGGCAAGTTCTATGGCTCATCAAATTCCGTCGGACTATCGGGGGGGGTATGTAGAGTAATTAACTTATTGACGCTCTGCGAAGAAAGGAGGGCGGCATGAGAATTAACGGAAGGAGAATGATGATGTACAAAGAGTACTATGCAATGATAGACGATGATGCCGCACGTGAGATTATCCTCAAAAGATGGGGAGAGGCTGACGGCAAGCATGTGCTGGTGTCCAAATTGGCGGCAGTAACTAATATTGGAAGCTTATTTCAAGGTTCGGCGATAGAGAGTGTAAAATGGATGAGGTATTTTACCAATTTGTCAGACATTTCAGGCTTGTTCCAAAATTGTAAAAATTTGACGGATGTTGATTTAAGTTTCTTTAATGTTTCAAATGTCAGAAGAGCTTTTGGCACGTTCCAAGGTTGCTCAAACATGAAACATGTTAAACTTAATGGATGGGATGTCAGCAAGGTTTATAGTATTCAAAACATGTTCCTAAATTGCTCGTCACTTGAGGAGCTTGATTTGAGTGGTTGGAAAAATGCTGGGCACATTACAGATTTTTATACCGCCTTTAGCGGTTTGAAAAGTCTCACAATTCTCAATTTGAGTGGTTGGACGAACACCAACATGTCAATCTTTGCCTTTTACGGCAGCCGAATACCAAAGAAACTCATTCTATACGGTTGTAAAGTTGAAACGGTTGACTTTTGGAAAAATCATGCGGGTGATTTTTGGAGCGGTGATGGCACAAAATGGCCCACATTACACACTGATGACCATATATGGAAGTATGCTAATAATAAGTGGAATGATATATCTGAGAAATAGCGGAAACAAGGAAATCTTGAACTTAAAAAAATAAACAATATGAAACGATACATTAACGACAAAGGAGAATTTGCGACCAGCAGCATGATAATAGACGGCCGCATGGTCAGCAATCCGACAGAGGAAATGCTTGTTAAGGCAGGCTATCACGAGTACGTAGAGCCCGCCAAGACATTGGAGGAATGTAAGGCCGAGAAGGTGAACGAGATAACGGCCTATGACAACTCAGAGGCGGTGAACAGCTTTTCGTATAAGGGAGTGAGTATGTGGCTGGATAAAGAAACGCGCGTAGGTCTGTTCTTGCGCTTTCGCAGTGAGCAGGCTGCAGGAAACACGCAAACAACCCTATGGTCTGGGACGCAGTCATTCGCGCTTGATATTGCTGACGGCTTGAAAATGCTTGCCGCAGTGGAGGTCTATGCCAGTGCGGCATACGATGTCACGGCAAAGCATAAGGCTAATGTCATTGCGCTCACTGATGCTGATGAGGTGAAGGGATACGATTATAAGACTGGCTATCCTGCAAAACTTGAACTATGACATTAAGAGGTATACTGTGGCATAAGGGCATCAATGGGCTTGGAGTAGGGCCTAAATGGCTGCGATATTGCCTGCCCTATCATAGAAGGTTTGATGTATCTGCACGTTACCATGATAGCCTTTATGACAAGGGAGGTAACGACAATGACAGAGCACAGGCAGATAGAATCTTCTTTGAGCTTATGCTAAAATGCTGCATCAATGGCCGAATGCTATTGTGCGCTGTAGCTTACTATAAAATGGTTCGTTGGTTCGGCTGGGCGTTTTTTAGGTATAATAATTGATAATTCTAGCTTAAAGCGCGAAGATATATGAATAAAAATAAGATAATAAGTACTTATGACCGAATAGCGGCATGGCTGTGCGGATGGGGTGCTGATAGATGGGTGCATCTGCTTTTCGGGTTGCTGATAAGTTTTAACGTATCATGGGCTCTCTTCGTTAATACTGTTGAAACAACGAAGCTCATGTGTGCTTTCTGTGGTGCTTTGATAGCCATTTTTGTTGGTCTTGCGAAAGAAATCACGGATGTATTCCTTGACAAGCCTTTTGATAGTATGGATGCATTATTTACTTTAGTAGGTGGCATCATCGGAGCTTTATTCTATATGATGTAATTAAGAAGTCGAGTGCTTGTAGCTATGGTAATAGACTGGCGTATTTTTATGGCTATATATAATAGGTTATCTTTGTACTGACTAATAACAAAAGTGTATGCAGCGAAATACAAAAGAATGGATACAATACGCCTCAGCTGTGGGCATGCTAGTGAGCGGCGTGCTGCTCACCTTCCTCTGCTTTTTCCTCAACAACTATGAGGTGAAAGACAGTGTGCTGTGGTACGTGGCTCAATGTCTGGTCTATGCCGGTAGCATCTTCGGCGTGACTATGTACATCCACAGCAAATGGGGCGAAGTGAAGAACTATATCGATGAGAATGTTCAACCTAAAGTGAAGAAAGATGAGAAAAATTAATCTTATCGTAGTCCACTGCACCGCCACGCCCGAAGGACGTGACGTTACCGTGGCAGATATTGACAGGATGCACCGCGCCAAGGGCTGGAAGTGTATTGGTTATCACTATGTAGTATATAGGGACGGCAGCGTCCATGAGGGCCGTCCCGTTAACGAGGTGGGCGCTCATGTGTATG